>Ga0164305_10000048_pt1 | contig 32623 bp, 24 predicted proteins | sample Whisoiple_237_MG_FD_110215 | JGI IMG/M metagenome (GOLD analysis project Ga0164305, IMG submission 110215) | Soil microbial communities amended with pyrogenic organic matter from upstate New York, USA - Whitman soil sample_237_MG | ecosystem: Environmental > Terrestrial > Soil > Agricultural...
TCTAGGCAAAATAGGCAATACAGGTTTAGCGATCGGCGGTGCAATTAAAGATGGCTCGATTGAAGGTTGGTTATCTGGAATTAATAGCATTATTGGAATGTGGGGTCCGGATATTGTCAATTTAATTGACCGACTAAAGGGAGAGCCGATCAATCCAATTTTGTTAGAAGAAGCTTCATCATCTTGTTAGGAATAGGCGTAGATTTGGTTTTGTTACCTCAAGCCAACCTATACAGAAAAAAGCACAATAATTCGGAGAAAGTTGACCATGTTACCACGTTTTTTTGTTGAAATTCAAAACCAAATTTTAGGTGCAGTTGTAGAGATTAATGGTGTTCCTTTTAGTCTAAATTGCAGTAGCGATCGCGTCCCTGGTCGTCAAGCAGCTTATACCCGCACAATTCCCGTTAGCGGTTCTCACGTTGCAGCAGATTTAGATCGAATCGAAATAGAAATTGACATCGCCGGACAACATTTTATCAAAACTTTTCCGCCAGAACCAAATCAAAGTTATACCTTTACTTGGGATGGAAAAGATATCAACGGTCGCTTATTATCGGGTAAGCAACCTATCACTATTCGCACAAATTACATCTATCCCCAACCGGAACATAATCAGCGTAAAGAAGGAACAACAACGCTGGGAACATGGAATGCGATCGGCCAAGGTTTAGGCGGTTGGACTCTTAGCGTTCATCATGCTTACGATCTAGCCGGAAAAACACTATATTTGGGTAATGGACAACGGCGTAATGTAGAAGCGATCGCATATAATTCCTCTGATGTATACACCCGCCTAGGAATCAATTCTGATATCAACACCCGCCTGGGAATCAATTCCCAGGCTAATAGCGAAAATCGGTTAAAACCGACTGAAGATAATTCTTCTTCTTCAGTCCACTTCAGTGGACTTGAGCTATTAGCTGGGGGTTTGAACCCCCAGCGAGATGACAGCGCACAACGGATCAATCTTGCTAACGAACTCGCAATTCCCAGCGAAGGTGGTGGTCAACTTTACATTTTCGATAACACCGGACGACATCTTCGCACAATTAGCACCCTCACAAAAACGCTAATCTATCATTTCCAATATGATGAATCTGGCTATCTTATAGCGATTGAAGATGGGGACGGCAATATTACCCGCATTCACCGCAATGTTGATGGTATTCTCATTGCGATTATTGCTCCTTACGGTCAGCGTACCAGCTTAAAATTAAATGCAGATGGGTACTTAGAATCTGTTACCAACCCAGCAAATGAAACCGCTATTTTCAGCTATGGTAATGCCGGATTACTCACCAGTTTTACCGACTCTAAAGGCAACATTTATCGCTTCAATTATGATGAATTAGGGCGATTAGTTGGACGAGAAGAACCTGATGGAAGTGGCGAAGCTTTGGCACGAAACCGCACCGAAAAAGGCTTCATGGTTGCCAAAATTACCGCTACGGGACGCGAATCTACTTATTTGACCGAACGGTTATCGACGGGTGAAGAACGTCAAGTTAATAAAGGTTGTGGTGGTGCAGGTGCGATCGTTGCTTTAACCGATAAAAATGGTAATGAAACGATTACTTATCCTGATGGCAGCACATTAATCCAAGAACAACAACCCGATCCGCGTTTTGGCAAACAAGTTCCCATGATTAAGCGAACTGTTCTCAAAACACCAGGCGGACTTGAGGCGAATTTGGAGGTAACGCGATCGCTTTCCCTTTCCAATCCCAATGACCCCTTAAGTTTAGAAACACTCACCGATCTTGTCAACTTTAACGGCCGCACTTCCAGCACTACTTTTGATGCTCAAAACAAGCAAGTTATCTACAAATCTCCTGAAGGACGGCAAAGCATTCTAACATTAGACTATCGCGGACGGGTAATTAAAACTGAAGTTGCCGGATTAGAACCCGTAATTTTTAGTTATAGCGATCGAGGACAATTAATTAAAGCCATGCAAGGCAATCAAACAATTCTCAGCTATAGTTATGATGAGCAAGGTCGCCTCAGCAGTCTTATCAATGCGGAAGGGAATCAAGTTCATTACACTTACGATGAAATTGGGCGAATTATTCAGACAATTTTGCCCAGTGGCAGAACTTACAAATTTGCCTACGATGCTAACAGCAATTTAACTCAAATTATCGTGCCAAGCGGTGCAGTTCACACCCTGAATTATAACGCCGTGAATATGGAAGCGGGGTATGTGCCACCGGAGATCGACCTAACCCTCCTTCCCTGCGAGGGAAGGGGGGAGAAAGATGATTCTTGCTCCCCCCTCCTTGCAGGAGAGGGGCTGGGGGAGAGGTTAAACGGCAGCTACGCCAGCACCTACGATTCCGAACAACAACTGACAAATTCAACCCTTCCTAGCGGTCGTCAAATTCAAGGCATTTACAACCAATCTGGCTACTTAGAAAGTGCCATTTACCCGGAAGCGCAAGTAGACGTTACTTATGAAAAAGAAACGCGACGGGTAACAAAACTAATTCGCACTCCCGCAGATAGTGGTACACCTCAAGAAATGACCTTTACTTATGACGGCGGTTTAGTAACAGAAATGGCGTGGAGTGGGGTTACAAATGGTACTTACCGCTATCGTTACGACAATAATTTTTCTCTAGTGGGGATGCAGTTAGATGACCAACCGGAAATCGAAATGAAACGGGATGCGGACGGTTTACTAACACAATACGGTCAATTTCAAATAGTCAGAAATCAAGCCACAGGTGCGCCAACTCAAATGACCGATGGCAGGATGAAAGTTGACATTGAGTACGATAATTCCGGTCGCGTCATTTCTCGGACAAATCAAGTTAACGGGAAAATCATCTATCAATTACAGCTTAGTTATGACCAACTTAGTCGCATCGTACAAAAGCGGGAAACGGTAGTTGGGAAAACTCAAACTTACGATTACACTTACGATCTTGATGGTCAATTAATTTTAGTCAAACGTAACTGTGAAATTGTCGAGCGTTATGTCTATGATGACAACGGCAACCGTACCGAGTGGCAGTTAGAAACCCAACAGCATACCGCCAGTTACGACGCTCAAGACCGTTTGATTGAGTTGGATGGCACGCCTTACGAATTTGATGCGGATGGTTTCTTAATTCAGCGTGGGGACATGACGCTCAAGTACAGTGCAACTGGGGAATTGTTAGAGGTGAGTTGGCCTGATAGTAAGGCGATTCAATACACCTACGATAGTATGAATCGGCGGGTGGCGCGGACTGATGAAAAGGGAAACGAGCAGTATCTTTATGGGAATCCCAATCATCCGTTTCAGGTGACGGCGGTGCGCGATACTTCGGGAAAGTTGAGCGTTTATGAATATGATGATTTTGGGTCGCTGTTTGCACTAAAGCGCAATGCTAATTTGTACTATGTGACAACTGACCAGTTAGGCACGCCACGAGTTGTTTGTGATGTTGATGGTCAGGCGATTAAGGTTTTGGATTACGACAGCTTTGGTCAACAGATAGCCAATAGCAACCGTGTCTTTGATTTGCCGATAAATTTTGCTGGAGGTTTGATAGAAGCAGATACAGAATTAGTCCGTTTTGGTTTCCGGGATTATGATGCAGTGGCGGGTAAGTGGACGGCTAAAGATCCGATCGGGTTTGCTGGTGGGGATACTAACTTGTATGCCTATGTCCTTAACAATTCAATAAATTGGACAGATCCTACAGGTCTTTGGCCTTGGGATAACAACCTCTACAACGAGGGACATCAAAGAGCCAATGCAAGTGGTTTACCAGGTAAATACAATGGAAAGCTAGATGCTTACCGACATTGTATAACAAGCTGTATAGCAACTGTTAGAAATGGAAACTCAGTCGCTTATTCACTTGGCGAACTTAATGAGATCAAGGGTGACTTTTTGTTTAATCAACAATTAGGAGAACGACAGATGGATGAACATAATAATAAATGTGGTCGCCAGTTTGGAAGTCAGATTAGGCAGTCCAAAGGTAAAGATACTGAATGCGAAACTAAATGTATGCAAGGGATAACTTCAAATCAGCTCATAATTAATTATCAGCCTGGTTCGACACCAGCATTCTGGTCTCCCAAACCAATTGGCAATATTGGAGGTAGACCTATATATCACATTCCACCTTCGCCAATAGGTTTAAATACAACTGATGTTCATATTGACGCTCAAGGAAATCTTGTTGATGACAAGGGAAATGTTGTCTATGATTTACAGTATATTTATAAACCTTAGTTAGGTACTAAAGCAATTAGTCATCAATCTCCAGTCTGAAGGAGATAAAATATGCCCTAATAAAGTCAGTTAGCATTGAGTTCATTCTGCTGATAATTACCCTCTACAAATTCTGCTGTTCTAGCTTAATAAACTCTATGACTGCGTTAAAACCAGTTTTTTCTTCTAGTGCTATTTCTGAAACATTCCCAGATTCTGCCTGTCAAAAATCGCTGGGCAAAAAAATCACCTACACCTACGACAGCATGAACCGTCGGGTTGCTCGTAGTGATGAAAAAGGCACAACCCAATACCTCTACGGCAACCCCAACCATCCCTTTCAACTCACCGCCGTGCGTTCACCATCTGGCAGTTTAAGCCGCTATCACTATGATGATTTTGGCTTACTCTTTGCCCTAGAACGGGATAACAACTGGTATTACATCACCACCGACCAACTCGGCACCCCGCGAGTCGTCTGCGATGCCAATGGTGAACTCGTCAAAGTTCTGGAATACGACAGCTTTGGTCAAGTTATTGCTGATAGCAACCCCGCCTTTGAACTACATATTAGTTTTGCTGGTGGGTTGATAGATGTAGCTACCGAGTTAGTCCGTTTTGGGTTTAGGGATTATGACGCTGTAGCGGGAAAGTGGACAGCGAAAGATCCGATCGGTTTTCTGGGTAGTGATTCTAATCTTTATCGCTATGTCGGAAACGACTCAATCAATTATCTTGATTCGTCTGGACTAAAAGAAAATCCCGTGATTGAAGCCATTGCTCAAACTGGTGGGCCGTGTTGCGGTGCCGATCACGACTGTTGGCAGCAAGCGAGATCGGGAAAATGTTCTGTTAATTCTTCACAGCAAAATCAAATCTGTATTGAGCATGACTATTTATTGCATCAACTTGCTATTAAAACAGGCGATCCAAAGATTTGGCAAAAAACTTATAGACCAGATGTGATGGCTATACACCAGTATGGGTGCAACTTCTCAACAAATCTTGCCGTCAAAACTGCATTGTGTCACCTAGTCGATCAGGGAAAAAACCAACAGCTTGAAATGCAAAAAGAGCTAGAAAGACAACGCCAACGGAGAATGCAGTATTGGCAACAAGAAGAATTGATAAAGTTTACAGAAGGATCGGGAGTTCATCTAGCGCCTTAAAACTATCATTAAATAGTAATAATTATCAAAGCGATCACTTATACACGATGAGTGGAATTAACCGTGAATTAAGCTCAATAATAGATAAATAGAATTAGCGAAGATGGGAATTAAATCCCGCTTTACTATGGTGAAATGAAAGTAAAAGGAGACAAGTATCATGTTATCCCACGCACAAAACCTAGCTGATAATTGGGAATTTACAGAACTATGGGTAGATCCCACTGCTTCTCCCCCCTATGTCCTAGTTTTACTTAGCGATAAATCTGGCAACAGTTGTATTTATGATCCCGCTCAAAACTATCAGATAGTATTCTCCAGTTCTACCTACCAAGAAGCCAAATTATGGTTACTTGAAGATGAATATGAACAAGTTGAAAGGCGGATACAATCCGAACAGATAGCTTGATATTTTTTGAGGTTTTACCCCCCTCTCTTTCTCCAATCTCACTGGAGTTTAATTGCACTTCCTAGACTTCCCACTTTATCCATCATAAATCTAATCAACAACTCATAATACCTAACCAATATTAGGTAATTACCCATCTACCAACCATTCACATTTACCTTTTCTCAGGAACAAACCTTATGACTACATCAACAGTATCAACCATGCCATACACTCATCGCATCGCTACCATTGAAGACGCAAAAGCACTTGCTCCCCTGATGTCAGCTTTCCTTCAGGAACGCACAAAAGTTGATACTTCAATGCAGCTTAAACCAAACTTCGATTTTGAAAAATATGTAGTTTACCAACTATCTAAACCAGTTCATTTCACTTGGGTTTTAGAATACAGCAACGATAGCAACGAACCAAAAATTCCTGTAGGTTTTATTTCCATCTACTTTTACGACGAAGCACCACCACCAGAACAACCAGAAAATTCTTTGCAAGAACACGCTGTTGGACATCCCTTTTTACCCCGCCGCATTGGTTCAGTATTTGGCTTGTATGTGCAAGAAGAACACCGCCAGCCTCAAATTATCAATCTGCTTATAGATACTGCACTGCAAAAAGCAGATGAAATGAAAGTCACAGATATAGATTTACTCATCTCTGAAGACCAACCAGGCGTTAAAGCTTTGGTTACGCGACTGGGTTTTGAAAAAGCTGCTACCCAATTTATCCGCCACTACGATATACCAACCGATACCGAATTACCCCGCCTCCATCCCCCTCGCCCACAAATAGAATCCCCTCAACCACCAACCGCCCAAGCTATACCTCTGCGAAATCTCCAAACCAACGAACTCGTCCGCAACTCCCAAGGTGAACCAATTTTCATGTCCCCGTTAACAAATGAACAAGGGGAACTCTTATTTTCTGCTAAAGGTGTGCCAATTTATCCCCCGCCAGTGCTTCATCCTGAAACCAGAGAATATCTGTTTGATAGCAATGACAAATTAGTCGTACAGCCAATACTTTATGACGAAAAAGGTCAAATTTTTGAACGCGAAGGTATAGCGCAATTTCACCCACCAGCTTTTGAAAGTGTTAACGGAAAGTTTGATTTGAAAAAAGATAGCCAAGGTAATTATGTTTTCCGAGAAGTTGAACGCGACAAAGATGGAAATATAGTCCGAACCCCCGATGGATTTCCGGTATTTCAACAAAATTACTGATAAATACTTACAAACTATAGCCTGTATATACAGGCTATAGTTTGTATATTTGTACTCAATAGCGTGTCAGTTATAAAGAGTATAAATTTTCAAGCTTCTCATTTACAAACCTCAATCCTATATCTCAAATCTCATGCAGGTTGATGAAAGATTGAATTTAACAAATTGTCAAAACTGGCTTTGTCCCGATATCAATGAAGATTGGCAATTAGCACAACTCGAGGATAGCGATAAAATTATCTTACGATCTAAAATTGATAACAGTCGCCGCTATCAATTTAACACTGTTGAAAGTTATGCTTTACTGCACTTTACGGGACAATGGAACGTTGCTCAAGTGCAGAAAATTTGTCAGCAACAGTTGGGCGAAAATATCGATTCTCAGTTGGTTGAAAAATTGTGGCGAAAATTAGTTATCTTCGGAATCTTACAAGTTCCTAATACCACTGAATCAATTGCTAGTCCCAAACTCAAATCAGTTGTCCATTGGATACCCTACTCTCAGGATTATTGGCGACTTCGCAATCCCGAAGATGTTACCTATCTTCGCGTCACTGATTTTCACAAAACTGTAATTTCTCAATTCGGCAAACTACCACTCACTGAAATTGCCAAAAAATATCAGATCAGTTTAGAAGAAATTGAATATTTGTTAGGGCAACTAACAGTGCAAGGAATGCTGGAGGGAACTAAAAAAGCCAAACCACCCAAACGCAGATTAACACCCTTGCGATTGCTGTATTTTGACTTTCCCCTGTGCAATCCTGATAGTTGGCTTACCAAACATATTGATAAAGTTCGCTTTATCTATACGTCAACTTTTGGATTTTTCCTGCTGCACTTTCTAACGGCTGCTAGTGTAATTAGCCTCTTCCGATCTTCAGAAATATTCTCAGCAGGAGTGGCTATTTGGAATCATTATGGTGCCATTCTGCTCATTCCTTTTGCTTTGTTAATGATGGTTGTGGTATCATTACATGAACTGGCTCATGCTTTCACATTAAAACATTTTGGCGGTATCGTTCCAGAAATCGGCATAATGTTTATTTTCCTAATTCCAGGAGCCTATACAATTACGACTGATGCTTACGGCTTAGTTAAGCGCCGACAACAAGCTTTAGTAATGGCAGCAGGCATCATTTCTCAGTTGCTGATTTGGGCGATCGCTTGGCTATTTTGGAATATTACTACTTTAGCTCCTGATCTTCAGAAAAGTTGGTTAAATCTAGCTAGCTATTTACTAATGGTAGCTGCTCAATGGACAATTATCCTCAACCTCAATCCTTTGAATAAATTTGATGGATATTACCTAGCAGTAGCCCTTACAGGAATTGAAAACTTGCGCGATCGCTCTTTTCAATTTTACGCCAATTTATTCAGACAATATCCTAGCCAAGAAAAACCTAGCGACAAATGGATTCTAGCTGCCTATGCACCTTTGAGTATCGCTTATCTAGTCTGGGCTTTCAGTCAATTAGCACTCTGGATTTGGAGTTTAGCGCGATCGCATCTTCTCGCCGCCGCTATAACTATTTTAGTCTTGTTGGTGTGGGAGCTTTTGTTTTCGGCTCATCAATCTAAAAGTCAGAGTTAACACAAAAACAATCAATAATCTATCAAAAGGAGTGAAGTCCTATGAAGAGTTCTACACAGCAGATGTTTTTCTCAGTAATAGCCAATAGTGGTTTAGCGATCGCCACCTGCGGCACAATATATATTGGTCTTGTCAAGACTACTAATCCCGCTCAAGCAGTTAGTTTTTATACCAATATTTCTGATTTGTGTGCACGTAGATTTCTTAATCCCGATGGCAGCATTTCCTACAATCCATTTAGTAAGAATAGATCCGCATTTGCCAATTTTGATAGCTATCTCGATCAGGCTCCTAAGTATGGACCTACAGCAATCACCTCTGTCCCTGAATCCTCTTATAATTTAGGCATATTAGCTTTGGGTGCTATAGGTGCAGGTGCGTTAGTAAAACGTCATCTAAAGGGGAATAATCGCATCCAAAACTCTCGGTAACTGCATCTTGGTTAGCTGCCGGACAAAAACAAACTCGTTTCCAACACCACCCTTTTTTGAGGATACGCCGCTCTAGCTTCTGACATAGTTTAATCCTACGTTTACTGGGTTAATCTGTCGTGCGCTAGAGCGGCGATTCTCTACCATCCCCTACTACACATTGCCTGCCAATCTGCTGAGGAGATTCCATTACTAAATGCTTTGCTCTCACTAACCTGAGTGCTGCTGCCAATATTGACAAACGGCATAAGCCATAGTGACAACCCCTGTAACGATCGCGGATTCATCCACTTCAAACTGAGGATGGTGCAAAGGATAATTCTGCTTATCTGGATACCCAACCCCTAAGCGAAACATACTACCCGGCGCGTGTTCTAAATACAGGGAAAAATCTTCAGCCCCTAAAGACGGTTCTGGTAAAATTTGGACGCGATCGCTTCCCCAAGCTTCTTTAGCAGCCGCTTCTAAAATCTGCGTTAAACCCGTATCATTTTGTACCGAAGGTACCCCCCGTTTATACTTCATCTCCCAACGGGCACCATAAGTCTGACAAACATTAGAGACAATTTTTTCAATCCAAGCAGGTAGATTCGCATGAGTTTCCGGATGAAGCGATCGCACCGTTCCCACTAATTCCACATAATCCGCAATCACATTCGGTGCCCTACCCCCATTAATCTTGCCAATCGTTAGCACCACAGGGCGTAGAGGATTCTGTGTACGGCTAATCGCTTGCTGAAGGGTGGTAATGACCTGAGAAGCAATCCAAATCGCATCAATTGCCTCATGAGGACGCGCCCCATGACCCGACTCTCCCATAATGATAATTTCCAGATCATCCGCAGCCGCCGTTAATGCCCCATAACGAATGCCGACAGAACCCGCCGAGATGGAGGGGAAAACATGAAGGCTGAGAATACTATTCACCTTTTCCATTGCCCCATCTTGAATCATCCAACTCGCGCCTTGAGAAATCTCCTCAGCAGGTTGAAATAAAAAGCGTACTGTTCCCGGCAAAGTCTCTCCCAACTGCGCCAACACCATCGCAGTGCCTAAACCCACCGTCGTATGCACATCATGACCACAAGCGTGCATCACGCCAGGTTGACGGGAAGCAAAATCTAACTGAGTGCGTTCACTAATTGGCAAAGCATCCATATCGGTACGAATTGCCAGCAACCGTTGATCCCGACCCTCACCTTTTAACTCTCCAATTACCCCGGTTCTCCCGACCACCTCTTGAACATGAATACCACAGGAGGACAAAACACCCGTTACATAAGCTGCTGTCTGATACTCCTGACCACTCAGTTCCGGGTGAGAATGAAGATGCCGCCGAATTTCGATCAGGCGTGGTGCTAGGGTTTCAGTCAGGTCTTTGATTCGGGTCAGCATAGATATCAAGGGTTAAGTCAGCTTTTCTCATCTTAAGAGGGGTGAATCATTTGTAGCCACCAGAGAGGGAATTGATATTACTCAAGGATGGAATATTAAGAAACTTTGGAAAACCCTTTTTCTTCCTCTGCATACTTTTTACGTGTGAATACAGCTAAGAGTAAGACTAAGAATGTGAGGATACCCGCTAAATATAGAGAGTAACTGTATGTCTGCGGATACGCCTGATTAATCAGCATCCCGGCAATTACCGGACCCACTGCATTAGAAATACTTAAATAAGAGGCATTTAGCCCCATAACAGTTCCTTGATCTTCGGGTTTTGCATTCAGGGAAATCAAAGTATTGATCATGGGTTGAACTAAAGAATTAAAGATAGAGAAAAGAATACTCACTCCCACAAAGTAAAGAATATTTGCCCAAATTGGCATTAAAACAAATGATAAACTGCGGACGAATAAAGCTAAGAACAAGATTGTCATTAAATTGAAGCGTTTGGTTAAAAGCTGGATGCCAACAGTTTGCATGAGTAACCCAACTACCCCAATTAAGACAAAAAATAATGTTAAAGATTTACTGTTTTGGTTTAATACATGAATAAAGTAGGGCTGAAAAGCGTAGGTAAAAATCGTAAAAGTTGTGCCAATCCCGAAATTAATCAGCAGCAAAATGCCTACTTTAGGGATAGCTAGACCTGTAATTAAGTTTTTTAAACCTAAATCAAAAATATTACCAAATTTATTTGTTCTACTTTTAATAGTTTCTGGTAAAAAGAAAATGGTAACTAATAAACCGATGCCAGCGATCGCACTGGAAACTAAAAAGGAAGTGCCTAAAGAAATTTGCTGCGCCATTAAGCTAATAGCAGGTCCTAGAACAAAGCCTAAACCAAAAGCAGCACCAAATATCCCAAAAGCTTTTGCTCTGTTTTCAGCCGAAGTAACATCAGAAATGATTGCTTGAGCAACAGAGATATTTCCTCCAGTAATTCCATCTAAAAATCTGGCGGCAAATAGAATGATGGCGGTAGGTGCGGTTCCGGCGATCAAATTAGCAATAACGGTTCCTGCTAAACTAAGAATCAGTAAAGGTTTTCGCCCAAATCTATCGGAAAGCTTGCCAATTACAGGTGTTGCAAAAAATTGACTGATTGAATAGATGGAAAACAATAAACTAGTCTGAAAATCATTTAAACCAAATTGTTTTCCATACACATAAATAATGGGAATTAAAATGGTAGCGCTAAGAGAGTTGATGAAAGCAATCAGGGCAACAATCCAAAACTTTTGATTCATGACTTGAAAATCCTGTAACAGTAGCAGTAAAGCCCTTAACTCATGAAGATACCAGGCAGGGCGATCGCACTCAGCCGAGTACTAAATGCTTGCCTACCAATTGCCATGAATTCAAAACAATTCTTATTTTAAAAACAATCCCTTTTATGATATATTTAAATACCTCAAAATTACGGTATATAACAACTTTAAGGTTTGCAACAGGTAGAAATGTCTATCTAGCGTAGGATGCAATTATTGACACAGGGCATGATTATCAAGTAGCCGAGGAAAAAGTTTTACTTGTGTTGTTGTCTCTTCCCTGCGATTATTGGGATTGCTCCCGTAATCATTACAGGTTGCCTAAAAGAAGAATTGGCAACAGCATTAAGTTTTTAACCTCAAGCTTAGCCAGCCCAAGGCATCCTGTAACCAAAGGCTTTCAGGTAATGCAATGAACATAATTGTCCCACAGCAGAAAAAAATTTCCCGTCCCTTATCTCTCGTACTTTCAGCTCTCCTAATGGTGCCACTTTTGAACGGTTGTGGAGGCGGAGGTTCACAGAGTAGCGCACCCCCCCCACCCGTTGACAATACCCGCAGTGGAGCACAGACCAGATCGGGTTCTCAAAATCCCCCCCAAGTGAAAAAGGGATTATCAAACACGCAAAAAGTCGCAATCTTAGCAGGTGCTGCTGCCCTTTACTATCTCTACAACAAGCATAAAAACGCCAAAGCTCAAGGTGCAGAAGGACAGTATTACCTCTCTAAAAATGGGCGTGTTTATTACCGAGATGCTCAGAAACGTGCTCATTGGGTAACACCACCAGCAGGTGGAATTCAAGTTCCCCAAGAAGAAGCCCAACAGTATCGTGACTTTCAAGGTTATAACAACCAGAAAACAGGTCGCGATTTACAAGGCTTGGGAGATGCACCCGTACCAGCACAGTAATTCTTGTCGCTTGCTAAGCCTTAATGTGAAAGCGAACAACTTCGCCTTCTACAAAAAGCGCTTTATAACTCTTTAAACAGGAGATTTATCATGGTAGACGATTTTTTAAGAAAGGCAAAAGATGCCTTATTAGGCGGCGACAGTAATCAAAACGCAGAGGGTGAACATAACGTTCGCCCTGCTAGCGAAGATCCTTATGGCGATCCAGCTGATCAGGAATTTGGTAATGTGCGCCCTGCTAGCGAAGATCCTTACGGCGATCCGGCTGATCAGGAATTTGGCAATGTACGTCCTGCTAGCGAAGATCCCTACGGCGATCCTGCCGATGCTTAAATTACTTGGTTAAAACCAGCAATTTAGCTTTAATTCAGTAGAATTAGTAGTCGTCATGAGAGGTAGACACGAGAACCTATTTTATGACGACTATTTTTATTCAGTAAAAATTACGCGGTGAAATAAATCACTATGGCACAAACTCTTTACATCAATCCAGCAACAGGTAGTGATAGCGCTGCTGGTAGCCAATCAGCCCCTTTAAAGACGATTTCCTTTGCTCTTAAGCAAGCTCAAGTAGGTACTAAAATTCAGCTAGCATCTGGAACTTACAATATTGCTAGTGGTGAGATCTTTCCGTTAGGAGTTCCTAGCGGAGTCATTATCGTTGGTAATGAAACTAATCAAGGCAGTGGCATTTTAATTGAAGGTAGCGGAGTCTATACCAGCCGCTCTTTTGGTCGTCAAAATGTGACATTATCCCTAACAGATAATGCTGAACTTCGAGGAGCGACTGTTACCTGTCCTGCTATTCGGGGTACTGGTGTTTGGATTGAATCTAGTGCAGCTACAGTTGCTAATTGTACTCTCACTAAATGTCAACGGGAAGGCATTTTTATCGCTGGCACTGCTAACCCGGTAATCCTTAATAATATTTTTACAGAAAACAGTGGCAATGGACTGACAATTGCTAACGATGCTAAAGGAGAAATTAGAGGAAACTCTTGTTTTAAAACGGGTTATGGCATCACGATTAGTGATAATGCTACCTCTCTTATTGTTGATAACAAAATTTTTGAAAACCGCGCCGGAATGGTAATCTCCGGCGACTCTCAACCTGTGTTACGAAATAACCTCATTGAAAAAAATACCGATGATGGCGCAACGGTAATTACTAATGCCTTACCCGATATGGGAAATAGTTCCCAACCTGGGGGCAATATCCTACGTTATAACGGTCAATTTGATTTGCAAAGTACTAGCTCGAATAAATTGGTTTGTGTAGGTAATCAGATAGCCCCAGGACGAGTTAAGGGAAGCATTGAGCTAGTTAATAATCAAGTTCCTCCTCCGTCTGCGACCCCAACTCCCGCCCCCACGCCCACTCCAACACCGACTCCAACTCCCATACCAACTCCCACTCCCACCCCAACACCAACACCGATTCCTACACCAACGCCCACTCCAACACCGACACCAACGCCCACTCCTACTCCAACACCGATTCCTACACCAACACCGACACCAACGCCGACTCCTACCCCGAATCCTGCTGGTTTAAGAGATCTTTCAGGGCATTGGGCGGCAGCTTTTATTCAAGAATTAGTTAAGCAAAGCATAGTTAGCGGTTTTCCGGATGGCACTTTTAAGCCAGATGCAAGTATGACTAGGGCACAATACGCTGCTTTATTGGTAAAAGCCTTTAACCCTACTGCTAAACGCGCAGCAATTAGTTTTAAAGATGTACCAGAAACTTTTTGGGGATTTAAAGTCATCCAGCAAGCTTATAGAGGTGAGTTTCTTTCTGGTTTTCCTGATAAATCCTTCCACCCAAATCAAAATGTCCAACGTGCTCAAGTGACTGTTTCTTTAGTCAATGGATTAGGGTTAACGGGTGGTGTTTTAACAGCATTAAATGCCTATGATGATCGGTCTGCAATTCCTGATTATGCCAAGGATGAGATAGCAACAGCTACTCAAAAGCGGATGATCATTAATTATCCCAATAAAAAGCAACTCAATCCAAATCGTGATGCAACACGGGCTGAGGTTGCGGTTATGGTTTATCAGGCTTTAGTAGATGCTCAACGGGTAGCTGCAATTAACTCACCCTATATTGTTTCTACTTGATGCTTAGTTGATCTCAGATGTAAGGGTGCATTCTCGATTCTTGTAATGCGCTCTTACAGAAGACTTCTTGCATGAACAGTCATCTTGATTTTTTAGCGCAGATTCACGCAGAAAAGAAGGAAATTACGCAGTGTTAGCATAATGCCAAAGATGGCTTAAGAATCTATGTTTCCGTTTAAATATCCAGTTCCCCAAACTGACCCTCCGCGATCGCCAGCAGGTAATGCATCGGGTCGTACTGATAGCGATCGCTCCCTAGAAGCACTTCTTTGCTACCTTGTGCGATGCCTGCGGCGGGCTACGCCTACGCACAAAAGGCAGGAATAGAGACACTATGAAGGCATTCCGAAGGTGAGGAGGCGCGGTTGAAGTGCAATCCTTTCAGTGGCTCTATCGTCCCATCATGGCGAATCGCCTGGGCAATCCGCTCAGTCAGTTCGTCTCGGTTGGCTTGCGCTCTGTCTGCCGAGCGTGTTGCCTGCGGGTCGTTGATTAAATCTATAGAGGACATTTCATTCTTTTGACCGCGTTCATTTTCAAGTTTTGCAGGATTGTACAACAATCCTAGACGATCGTTTTATTGCTTGCCCTTGAGAATTCATAGAATGAGGCTAAAGCAATGAAAAATGATTTCGGCTTCTTGTAAGCATTCTGGATTTTTATTCAAGAGAAAACTCAGGTTTGATTGAGCAAGGATTCGCCGACTGACAACAAAAACGGCATCAAGGCTAATATTGCTGCTTAAAAGTTCCCATCCCTACCGATAGAGCAAATGATCAGTACCAATCCCTACGATTGGACTGGATGGAAAAGGTCAGCGATGAGCAATACCAGACACCAAATATAAACAACTAGGAGCATTAATTCATGTACAACACAAAAGCGTATTCCGCAGCTAGTGCAACATCACCATTGGTATCCGACACGATCGCACGGCGCGATCCCACCGAACACGACGTACAGATCGAAATTCTCTTCTGCGGCATCTGCCACTCTGACGTGCATTCAGTGCGTAACGAGTGGAGCGATTTCATGTCCACGACCTACCCAATCGTTCCCGGTCATGAGATCGTTGGACGGGTCACTCAAGTCGGTTCAGCAGTCACCAAGTTCAAGTCGGGCGATTTAGCGGGGGTCGGCTGTATGGTCGATTCGGATGGTCACTGTCCCAATTGCAAGGCTAATCTTGAGCAATTCTGCCCGAACATGATCCTCACTTACAATTCTCCAGACAAGCACAAGACGGCTCCAGTCACCTATGGTGGCTATTCCGATAGCATAGTTGTTGATGAACGCTTCGTGCTGCGCGTTCCCCCAAACCTGGATTTGGCTGGAGTTGCGCCACTCCTATGTGCAGGCATTACCACGTATTCGCCACTCCGTCACTGGGGAGTCACAGAAGGTAAGAAAGTCGGCGTGGTCGGTCTGGGCGGATTGGGACACATGGGCGTGAAGCTGGCTCATGCAATGGGAGCATACGTCGTTGTCTTTACCACGTCCCCCGACAAGAAAGAAGACGCACTCCGCCTGGGTGCCGATGAAGTGGTTGTTTCCCGCAATGCTGACGAGATGCAAAAGCACGCGGGTAGCTTCGATTTTATCCTCGATACCGTCGCCGCCAAGCACGACATTAATGCTTATCTCAATTTGCTCCGCCTCGACGGTAACATCACCCTGGTTGGTGCGCCTGAAAAGCCCCTGGATGTCGCGGCATTTAGTCTGATTATGGGTCGCCGCAGTCTTTCGGGATCTCTGATCGGCGGCATCGCCGAAACCCAGGAAATGCTCGACTTTTGCGGTGAACATAACATCACTGCCGATGTTGAAGTTATCCCCATCCAAAAAGTTAACGAAGCTTACGATCGCCTGATCAAGTCTGATGTGAAATATCGCTTTGTAATTGATATGGCTTCTCTGAAATCTGAATAACCAAGGTAGAACCTCAACGGAGAAAAACAATGCAAAAGCGCAAACTTGGAAACAGCAATCTGGAAGTCTCGGCGATCGGGCTGGGCTGCATGGGAATGAGTTTTTCCTATGGCCCGCCCAAAGACATACAAGAAATGACAGATCTTATCCGGGCTGCCGTCGATCGCGGAATAACATTCTTTGACACTGCTGAGGTCTACGGGCCGTTCCTAAACGAAGAATTGGTGGGAGAAGCCCTCGCTCCCTTTCGCAACCAAGTGATCATCGCCACCAAATTCGGATTCGACATCAGTCCGAATTCTGATCCGCGTGGCATGAAAGGTTCACCTGGACTCAATAGCCAACCGGAGCATATCAAGGAAGCTGTAGAGGGTTCGCTCAAGCGGCTCAAAGTGGAGGCGATCGACCTACTCTATCAGCATCGGGTTGCCCCGAACGTGCCCATTGAAGACGTGGCGGGAGCGGTAAAAGACCTGATTCAGGCAGGTAAAGTGAAGCATTTTGGACTTTCTGAAGCTGGAGTACAAACAATCCGTCGTGCCCACGCCGTTCAACCAGTCACGGCTCTCCAGAGTGAATACTCGCTGTGGACGAGGACTCCTGAGCAGGAAGTGATACCGACCCTTGAGGAACTCGGAATCGGCTTTGTCCCCTATAGCCCGTTGGGTAGAGGCTTTCTCACAGGCAAGATCGATGAAACCACAACCTTTGACAGTTCCGACTTCCGCAGCACCTTGCCTCGTTTTACGCCAGATGCACTCAAGGCAAATCAAGCCTTGATTGATCTGCTTGGCAACATTGCAGAACAGAAGCAGGCGACCACTGCTCAGATCGCGATCGCCTGGTTGTTGGCTCAGAAGCCGTGGATTGTTCCAATTCCAGGCACTACAAAGCTGCATCGCTTGGACGAAAATATTGGGGCAGTCTCCGTTGAACTCACAACCGACGATCTGCGTAACATTGATGATGCTGCCTCCAAGATCGCGGTGCAAGGGGCTAGATACCCCGAAAAGCTGGAGCAAATGACGGGTCGCTGAGTCTAGTTTTAGTCTTTGGTGGCATAACGGTGGGACTTAGACAAAAACCACTTTAAAAATATGCTCAAGCCCGGAATTTGTCTAAGTCCCGCTATTTACGCTGATACTAGGAAAAGCACTTCTGATAGACAACTCTATGTCTGCTACACCCGAAAGCCTCCGGAAATTTGTCCAATATTGTCAGCAGCTCAAAGGCGATGAGAAAGGAGAATCACAAACCTTTCTTGATCGCTTTTTTCAGGCATTTGGGCATGAAGGAGCGATCGAAGCAGGGGCAACGCTAGAGGAACGGGTGAAAAAGGGTAGCAAAAAAGGCAATACGGGCTTTGCGGATCTTGCCTGGAAGCCGCATTTGCTAGTTGAGATGAAGAAACGGGGCGAAGATCTCAACAAGCACTACCCTCAAGCAGTCACCTACTGGATGCAGTTACAATGCCCCAGCTATGTGATGCTGTGCAACTTTGATGAGTTTTGGATTTACGACTTTAAGAAACAGTCTGAAGAACCGATCGAGAAGATTCCGCTAGAACGGTTGCCTGAGCGAGTAGGCGCGTTCACGTTTATGAATCCAGAGTTGGATCGTGCGCCAGTTTTTAACAACAATTTGGTGGCGGTGACGGAGAAGGCAGCAAGACGCATGGGTGAATTGCTGACGATGTTGATTCAACGCAAGCGGGATGCGGTTGATCCGAAGACGGCACAACGGTTTGTGCTGCAATGTGTGTTGGCGATGTTTGCGGAAGACCGGGAACTATTGCCGAAGGATCTGTTCATCGGCTGTGTGCGGGAGTGTTTAGAGCAGACGCGGCAGGGTAAACCCTCGAACACCTATGATATTTTGGGGAATTTGTTTCAGGAGATGAATCGACCGGGAATCGCTCCGGCAGGTCGCTATAAAGGCGTGGACTACTTTAACGGCGGGTTGTTTCGGGAGGTGCATCCACTAGAACTAACAGAGAAAGAATTGGAGCTATTGGAGGCGGCAGCGTCACAAGACTGGAAAGCGGTACGTCCGTCCATTTTTGGCAATATATTTGAGGCAGCGATTGGCAAAAGCAACAGTGCTGAACGTCATGCTCACGGCATTCATTTCACCTCAGAAGAAGATATTCTCAAGATTGTTCGCCCCACGATTACGCGCTATTGGGAAGAGAAGATCGCTAACGCGACGACACTGGCGGAACTCTTTACGTTGCAGACGGAGTTGCGTAACTACAAGGTGCTTGATCCGGCTTGTGGGTCAGGCAATTTCCTTTATATGGCGTATCTAGAGCTAAAACGCCTAGAACGGGTGCTGCAAGATAAGATTGATGCGCGTCGCAAGTCAGAAAGTGGGCGCGATCAGATGAGCATCGGCTTTGTCACGCCGCAACAGTTCTATGGCATGGATACGAATGCGTTTGCGGTGGAGTTGGCGCGAGTAACGCTGATGATTGCCCGTAAAGTAGCGATCGACCTTTGCGATATTCATGACCAACCCGCCCTCCCGTTGGATTCGCTGGATGAAAATATCGTCTGCAAGGATGCACTGTTTACGGAGTGGGTGAAAGCAGACGCGATTATTGGCAATCCTCCCTTTTTGGGTGGAAGAAAATTAAGGATTGAACTCGGTGATGAGTACACGGAAAGAGTGTACAAACAGTTTCCAGACGTGAAAGGACAGCCAGATTTTTGCGTTTTCTGGTTTAGAAAAGCAGCAGATAATCTTAATCCTCAAACAGGCAGAGCGGGATTAGTTGGAACCAATTCAATCTCTCAAAATACTGCTAGACAAGCTAGTTTAGATTACATCCTAAGCAAAGGCGGGTTTATTCATGAGGCGATTTCAACGCAAAAATGGTCAGGCGATGCCGTTGTTCACGTCAGTATAGTCAATTGGGCAAATACCAAACCAAAGGAATTAGTTCTAGACAACGTGCGAGTAAATTTCATATCAAACTCGCTCAAAACAGAAACAGACGTTTCGGCTGCTCACAAAATAAATGCTAATCAAGGTTTTTCATTTGAAGCTTGCAAACTGGCTGGGAAAGGTTTTGTTGTCACCAAAGATGAGGCAGAAGCATGGATAAAAAGTGATCCTAGTAATTCTAAGGTTTTAAAGCCAATGATGGATGGTAGAAGCCTCATAAGTCCTTTTTTAGAGATGGATTGGGTTATTGATTTCAACGAAATGTCGATTGAAGAAGCTTCTGAATATATAAAACCTTTTGAAAGAGTCAAACAAGAATTAAAGCTTGAAAGAGAACAAGATAAAAATATCCGTAAACGTGATAAGTGGTGGTTATTTGAGAGATCTAGACCTGCAATGAGAAGAGCAATTGAAGGTCTATCCTTATATTTCTGTTTAACTAAACATTCTAAGTTTGTAATTTTTTCTCCTGTCAATATTTCAATCTTGCCGTGTGAAGCAAATATAGTTATCGCTTCTGAAGATTTCTATATTCTTGGCATAATCACATCAGCTACTCATCGAAAATGGTCAATGGCTCAAAGTTCTACTATTAAGGGTGATACTCGCTATACAAACACCACCTGCTTTGAAACCTTCCCCTTCCCTCAAACCCCAGCCCCCAACCTCATCACTGCCATCCGCGCTACTGCCCAAGAACTCCATGACTACCGCAGCACCCAAATGGAGAAAAAACAGTGGGGCATCACCAAACTCTACAACGAATACTTCCACGAACCCACCAGCCAACTCTACAAACTCCACACCAAACTCGATAAACTCGTACTGCAAGCCTATGGCTTCAACCCAGACGATGACTTGCTAACGAAGCTACTAGAACTGAATCAGGAATTGGCTGAGAAAGAGAAGCAAGGGGAGACAGTCGTGGGTCCGTGGGCACCTATGTAAGTAGCTCCACTTTAAAACATAAGATGTTGGCAAGCAGAGGAAGCGGAGGAAGCAGAGGGAGTACCGAGCTTAAAAGAACCTGAAATTATCGTCCACTTTTCAGACGAAACAGCAGAAACTGAGTCACTTGTGCCGTTGCAAAGTTATTATCGCTAACTAACAGCAAACTCTGAGTACCATCAGCTAAGCGAGGACCCAGAGTCATGCCTTCCAGGTTGTCTAAACTAATGCCGAGTGTATTTAAATCTAACAATAACTGTTTCTGGATTGGCTCAGCCGTGGTGACTTGACCTTTGAGACTAGCGATGCGAGAGGTATCCGTTGCCCCTCCTGTTGCTGCTTGATAAATCTTGGCAGTAAAACCCAATAAGCCAAGCGATCGCTCTAAGGTTAAAAAATGCCCTCCCTGATCTAACGCCAACATCTCTGGTAAGCCGTGTTTAATGGCTCCTAAGGGTGGAGGATCTAACTGATAAAAATGTTCTGAAATGACCGTAGCGGGTCCATCACTGAGTAAATAATGCAGAAAACGGCTTTTAGCCCCTTTTTCGGTGACTTCGGCTTGGCTCGTTGCGGTAATTGGCTCGTCCTGATCTTGAACTAAAGCGGACTCTGTAGCGGTAAATAAGCGAAAAGGTTCTCCCTTGGCAGGAATAGTACCAGTAGGATTGAGGGTAAGGGATTCAAAGCCTAAGTTATCCTGTATCCCACGAGTTTGCAGTTTCGCTTCCGGCTGATCAGGAAGATAGCGTTCTGGAATGGGTAAAGATTGCTGTTGTTGTCCGGTTTGCAGATCGAATTCTCGAATGAATGGGGGAACACCTTGACGAACAACGCCTTCACTGGAGATAAATACAGAGTGCTGAGGAGATAAAGCGATACCTTCAGCATCAATCGTATCTCTGGGATAAGTTTTACCCTCTGGATCAGTTAAAAAGGTGACGGCTTCTACCTCTACTTTTTGCAGACCAATTTTCCCATTGTTAGGGTTTTTCAGGACAGCTTTGAGGGTATAGAAACGGGCAGGTGCTAGCCGACTCCGATCGTCGGAAATGGCATAGAAGCGATCGCGCCCTCTGTCGTAAGTAATCCCTGATAAGCCGCCGACTGGAGTATCCTGAAATTTCATCATCGGCAGCTGATACTCGCCTAAAAACTCTAGGGACAGGTTCAGAAATGTTCGTTGTTGAGCAGTGACTTGTCGAACACCACAAGCCGTCAGCAAGATCACTAGCATCATTGCCAAAACGATGCGCTGAGCGAAGATACCTACGAAGCGTCGAAGACTCTGGTTCACGAGTTAGTTCCTACTCTGGAACGGTTGCACAGGAAACACTCGCTCCACTTTACCTTGATCACGTCCCCACTCCATCTGAAAAAGAATCTTCTTCAAGCACTGGTAACTAATGCACTTTCATTTGCTTGCAAAGTCGAAAGTTTCTTTGCCTCATAAAATCGGCAAGCTGCATAGCCTAGAGAATAAAGTAAAGCCGCATCACTAGAGGCTCCCACTACAGCACCCACGACAGGCAAAAGTTCCACCAAACCCAGGCCCACCTTAAGAACGCCTGAACCGCCTACAGATAAACCAAAAATTGCTAAGACTTCGCCGCGTCGAGTGGGATCTTTGAGGGAAAAGCCATAAGCTGCTGCAATCCGGTAGATCATTTCTGCTTGTAGTGCCGTCACCGCAGCAATATCAACCGCGAATAGGGTTAGCGCTAAAGGGGGAACAAAGTTAGTCAATAACCCAATACCTCCAGCTTTTAAGGAGGTATCCAGAATAATGCGATGGCAAAGCTGCTCAGAAGTTTCAAAAGGGTATTCTTGCCGCAGTTTCTCGACTTCCGCTTGAGCCTTATCTACATCTACGTGACCGAGTGCAGCTAAAAGGATGTTAATTCCCGGAACTTTGGCGGCGTATTTAATCAGAGGATTTTCTGCAATCGGAGTTACAAATTTGCCGACGGTTTCGGTTCCTTGTTCAACAAACTTTTGTGCTTTCGCTCCCATCTCTTTACCGACGGCACCTGTACTACTAGTCATGTCCTCAGCCGCAATTTGCAACGCTTGAGTGGCTACTTTCGCTAAGCGGGTGGCTAGGGCGATCGCTTCATTAACTGACTGATTCTCTTTGCCTTGTACTGCCATCGGTTGCGATTGACCTCTACAGTGTTTTCACCTACTTCCACTTTAGAAACAGCGTTAGCTTGATAGCCTCTATCCTCTGACAGTGATTTGCTCAACTGATTTCTGGCAGTAGAAGTTCTACAGTAAAGAAGCAATAACTTATGAGCGTTAGTTAATAATTATGGGGACTTGGCGTTGTGTTAAACAATGTGGAGCGTGCTGTCATCTTGATCCAGCCGATAGACCGGATTTAGATCAATATCTCTCACCAGAAGAGTTAACCCTTTACCTGAGTATGGTGGGTGAAGGCGGCTGGTGCGTGAATTTCGATCAAGCAGCACGAGAATGTCGTATTTATGACGAACGTCCGCGTTTTTGCCGAGTGCAAGCCGATGTGTTCCAGGATTTATACAGTGTTGAAGCGGCAGAAGTGAATGATTTTGCCATTGAATGTTGTCGCCAGCAGATTGAAGGGGTTTATGGCGATCGCAGTCTAGAAATGCTGCGTTTTGACCATGAGGTAGGCATTTAACTACTACATATTTGCTCAATTGTTGTCTATTTACAGAAAAACTTGATATTTTCCCCCACAGTCTGAGAAAATGAAAAGAATATGAAAAATTCTTAGCTTGGAGCATACCAGCCCCGTGGAAAGTTCCGTTTTACCTGCTAGCCTGCCTACCCTAGAGCCTGCTCGCACCCCCAAAGACAGCAAAATTGAGTTAGCCCCTTCTTCAGTTGTCCGTCCTCAAAAGCAAAAGCAGCAAGGACTTTGGAGCATCTTTCTCTCTACATTTCTGACCATCTTTTTTGCAGAAATGGGAGATAAAACTCAGCTAGCTACCTTGCTGATGAGTGCTCAATCTCAGTCTCCTTGGGTGGTGTTTGCAGGAACGGCATCTGCCTTGATTGCCACCAGTTTAGTGGGGGTACTTCTGGGACGTTGGTTAGCTCGGTATCTGGCTCCTAAAACCCTAGAAGCGGCTGCTGGAACCCTCTTACTGTTTATTTCTGTACTGCTACTGTGGGACGTTGTGCATTTTTAGGATGGGTTGCAGGCGATCGCTCCAGTCAATAACTTTTAAATTTCTGAGCAATTATGGATTGGCAACTTCTAGGACTGAGTTTTATCACGGTATTTTTAGCAGAGATTGGCGATAAAAGCCAACTAGCAGCGATCGCCCTCGGTGGCAGTTCTCAATCTCCTCGGACAGTGTTTTTTGGCTCAGTCACCGCTCTAATTCTGGCAAGCTTGCTGGGAGTTTTGGCAGGGGGACAAATGGCAACCTTACTGCCAGCGAGGATTTTAAAGGCGATCGCGGCGATCGGGTTTGCAGTGATGGCTGTGCGCCTGTTGTGGCCGGCTGCTGACTTACCCGCCGATTCCTCAGAAGAGATCTAAAGTCAACTGCACCTAGGTCATTCCCGAAAGCACCAACAGTGAGCAAAACAAATTTAAGCAATTCCTGACAATAATTTGAATCGGTTGCTTGATAATAAACTGTTGGTTGTTTTAGGAAATGATGAAATCAATGGGTCGTGCTACCAAAGTTGTGCTGGCATATTCGGGTGGAGTTGATACTTCCGTTTGTATTCCTTACCTGAAGGAAGAATGGGGAGTAAAAGAAGTCATTACTCTGGCAGCAGATCTAGGGCAGGGAGATGAGCTAGATCCCATCCGCGAAAAAGCTCTCAAATCTGGGGCGAGTGAATCTCTCGTCATCAATGCTCAAGAAAGCTTTGTCAAAGATTATGCATTCGCCGCCCTGCAAGCGAACGCTTTGTATGAAAATCGCTATCCCCTGTCAACAGCGCTGGCTCGTCCACTGATTGCTAAGCTGTTGGTGGAAGCGGCAGAAAAATATGGGGCGGATGCAGTTGCTCACGGTTGCACTGGGAAAGGAAACGATCAAGTGCGTTTTGATGTTTCCATTGCCGCGCTGAATCCAAATTTGAAAGTGCTAGCACCTGCACGAGAATGGGGAATGAGCCGCGAAGAAACGATCGCCTACGGTGAGCGGTTTGGCATTCCCTCCCCAGTGAAAAAGTCTTCTCCTTACAGTATTGACCGTAACTTATTAGGTCGCAGTATTGAGGCGGGACCTTTAGAAGATCCTTGGACAGAACCTTTAGAAGAAGTTTATTTGCTAACTAAGGCGATCGCGGATACACCGAATGAGCCAGAATATGTTGAGATTGGCTTTGAGCAAGGTATCCCCACAACCTTAAACGGTAAAGCTTTATCGCCCATTGAGTTAGTGACTCAACTCAATCAACTTGCGGGAAATCACGGCATTGGGCGAATTGATATGATTGAAAACCGCTTAGTCGGGATTAAATCGCGAGAAATCTACGAAACCCCTGGATTGCTGGTATTAATCCAAGCTCACCGCGATTTAGAAAGTTTAACGTTGACTGCTGATGTTAGCCACTATAAGCGCGGCATTGAAGAAACTTACAGCCAAATCATCTATAACGGTCTTTGGTACAGTCCGCTCAAAGCAGCGTTAGATGCTTTTATCCAAAAAACTCAGGAGCGTGTATCCGGAACCGTGCGCGTTAAACTTTTCAAAGGCAACGCAACCATGGCAGGACGTAAGTCAGATAACAGCCTTTATAGTCCTGATTTAGCAACTTACGGCGCTGAAGATCAGTTTGATCATAAGGCGGCGGAAGGCTTCATTTATGTTTGGGGATTGCCGACTCGCGTTTGGTCGCAAAAAACGCGCCAAGGTTAAAAATGGCTAGATAAGACTTAAAAAAGAGGCACAAATATTTAGCTCTTTGTGCCTTCTTTTGAGAGAAATAGACTTCCTGCATAAAGCGCAAAATTCCCCTCTTATCTGCGTTCATCTGCGTCCATCTGACCTAGCCTGCCACAAACGCTATACACCCCATCTGCGGTAAAAAATTAAGAATACTATTCACGCAGAAGGTCTATTGAATTAAGTTATGACTGCAACAAAGACAAAAAAGTACTGACAAACATGGCAGCCTGGGTGCGATCGCGCAAATTTAACTGACTTAAAATACTACTAATATGATTTTTGACCGTTCGTTCTGAAATATAGAGCGCTTCTGCAATCTCTCGGTTACTGGCTCCGGCGGCAATGAGACACAGAACCTCACGCTCTCTAGCGGTTAGTCCTGCCAGTTGTGGCGGTAGGTGGGTAGGCTGCGATGGAGTTGAGGGAAAAGTCGGCGCGATTATATGCTGAATCTATCTCGTCGCCGTCCTTCATCTTCAGTCTAATTTGTGAAATTATGTTGTATTCAGCAGTTTGCCTCAGGCTGAACTGGATGGTTTCCCAGTAAACCTACCACAACTTGCACAGCACAAGCTAAAGCCACCAACCCAGCGACTGCAATGGGTGACAAAGCGACACCCGCGATCGCAATCACTAGAATAAAAGCCGCAGAACCCAAACGATAGGCAGCTAAAATCTTACGGTGTCGCTGTGTCCCTAAAGTACAGGTAATCAGGTGAATTGCTGCTAAGGCAGTTAAGCAAATCGCTACTGCGCCGCAGATCAGCCATCGTTCGTTACTGGGTAATGCTCCTGCCGTTTTGCTGGACACGACAATATGTTCCACACCCACACCAGCAGCAGCAATGCCAATGGCAAGCGGTAAATGGGAATAGAGCCAAATTAAACCAATTTTCATATTGCCATGTCCCATCGCCCGTAGGGGTGACCCATCCACGCTATCAAAATAGATCCACCACAGGCTAAAAGCAACAATCATCCCTAGCACAGCTACGGTGGCAGATGCAAAACCCCATTGCAACTGAGAAACACCGTTAACTACGGCAATCACCGCCTCACCCAAAACGATAATTGTAAATAAGCCCAAACGTTCTGGGATGTGTGAAAAACTTGGCGGAACCTTGGCAACTAACTTTCCGGCGGTGAGAGGTGTGCCAAAGTCGATAATAAACCCCAATCCCCAAAGCCAAAAACGCAAAGGAATGGGGACAAAAATTGAGATTAGCCAGATGGCGGCGGCGATGCTAAAGCCTGTTGCGTACCAAGTTGTCAACTTACGCGCCGCTACTACAAAGTATCCAGCCATTAGATATTGGAAAATTAAAATACATCGAACAGTCACGTAGGAAAGGGCGAAGCCATCGGAAGTTTTTCCTAAGCCATAATGCACGTTGACTGCCAGCACTGCGATCGCGATCATTTGTAGTAATGTCAGCAGTCGGTGTCCTAAGTCGTCGGTGTCAAACCGAGTTGCGTAAAAAGTCGCCCCAACCCAAGACCACCAAATCGGTATAAACAGCAGCACGTAACCCAAAAAACCTGCCAGCGAGACGTGTTCGTTAAGATTATGGGCGACTTCCGCGATCGCTGCCACAAATACCAAGTCATAAAAAAGTTCTAGCCAAGTCGCGCGGCGTTCTTTTTCGTTCTCTTCAGCAGTCCGCAAGCGGGGAGGTTGCCACAAACTTTTTATCATCTTGCACTCTCTACTTTCTGAGAGGGTTATGCAGATAATATCCCATAGAAAATCTAATCTCTTAGCGATCGCATTCTGCCACCAAGCGGTTTAAGTCAGGCTTGACACGGCTATCTGTAGGGAATGATAGCCGTGTCAAAAAGTCGCGCGATCGCCACCGGATACTACTACTCTTAATGCAGTAAAACCCTCTCCAGTTCTAGGTCTCAAGTCTTTTTAGGGGAGTTTAAAATAGAAGTAAGGGACAAAATAAATATTCTTCTAAATGAAACTACAATCATCGGTTTTAGTCCATCTAGGATTTGGAAAATACGTGCGCTCCGACCAGGTGACCGCAATTATCCCCATCGAGGAAGAGCGTGGGCCGGGGCGGCGAACCTTCGTTCATCTACAGGGAGAAGCTGACCCCATCGTTGCCTCGCGAGCCGAAGATACCATCGTTCGTGACTTGGTACAAGAACCGCGTGAAGTTACCCAATCGCGTCAGCAGCAAGAAATTCTCCAAGATTTATTGGTAGATTTGGGTAACGTTAATTCAACGGTGCGTCGGATTAGTCGGGATGAAGGTGGTCTGGATCTGGAACTGTTGGAACGGCGCATCCGCCAAGTTTTAGAGAATTAAGCTCATAAGTAAGGGGTAATCACAATTACCCCTTACTTATGCTCCTAGTTGCTCTTATATCTGCGACGAAGGAAAAGATCGCAGCGATTGATATTTATACAAGCTGTAGTAAAAGACGCATAAAAGTATCAGACAGGTAAATCATGAATCTCAATTGTCTTTGTTTCAACAATGATTTTGTATAGCAGAAGGCAGAGGGGAGAGGGCAGAAGGCAGGAGGAAAAGCTACCTTTACCAAGGGTTTGGGCAACTTACGAATGCCTTAACCACCCTGGCTGCTATATATGTAACCTGAGTTCGGGATAAGCTGAAACCTCGATTCTACCGTTGGCTGAAACTCCTATTCCTTCGTAGAACTAGCAGCAAAATTGCCTTAACCCGAACTGACGTTATGTAAGACTTATTTAACTCCTCAGATAAATTTTCTAAAATTCCAAGCTCTACCTTCTCGCACCCTTGACACGTATGTAGTATAAATGTAGTATAAATATTGCCGCACAAGTGGCAAATGTCTTTTCATGGCTCTGGTAAGGCAGAGTGTTTGTCCTATGATTCCCCGAACGCGCATCCGTAATATTGGAATTTCTGCTCACATCGACTCTGGTAAAACCACCCTCAGCGAGCGGATTCTGTACTACACGGGCAAAATTTACAAGATTGGCGAAGTTCGGGGAGGTAGCGATCGCGTTACGTTGGACTACATGGAGTTGGAGCAACAAAAAGGCATTACCATCACTTCAGCAGCGACAACTTGTGTATGGAATGATACGCAGATTAACCTGATTGATACCCCTGGACACGTAGATTTCACCATTGAAGTTGAACGTGCCTTGCGGGTTCCTGATGGTGCGATTATGGTGCTGTGCGCGGTTGCTGGTTTGCAATCGCAATCTATCACCGTAGATAGACAGATGAAGCGCTACCGAGTGCCGCGTATTGCCTTCATTAATAAGATGGATCGGACGGGTGCAAATCCATTCCGAGTCGTGCGATCGCTCCGAGAAAAACTGGGTTTGAATCCGGTACTGCTTCAATATCCTATTGGCAGCGAAAATAAGTTTGAAGGCATCATCGATTTGATTGAAATGACGGCAAACTATTTTGCTGGAGAAAAAGGCGAAATTCGCGTCATTGAGTCAATTCCCGAACACTTACGGGATGAGGCAAAAGAAGCACGAGAAAAGATGCTCGATCAACTCTCTATGTTCTCCGAACCGATGATGGAGATGCTACTTGAGAACAAAGAAATTCCTAAAGAAATGATTTGGGAAACTCTTCGTCGGGCAACTTTAAGCTTGCAATTGACTCCAGTTTTGATAGGTTCCGCCTTCAAAAATAAGGGGGTTCAGAACTTATTGGATGCTGTTGCTCTTTATTTGCCTTCCCCAGTGGATAGAGAAGTGGTAAAAGCGATCGCGATTGCGATCAATGAGCCGATTCATGTCTATCCAGACACGGAAGCCGCACTGGTTGCCTTGGCTTTCAAAATTGCCAAAGATGAGTACGGACAACTGACTTATACCCGCATCTATTCTGGGATGCTGCGCGAGGGACAACGCATCTACAACACTCGCACCAACCAACGGGTGCTAGTGAGCCAAATTGTACGCATGCACGCGAACAAACGCGAGGAGGTCGAAACCGCCGCCGCAGGGGACATTGTGGCTTTGCTGGGCGTGGAGTGCGCTTCTGGCGATACGTTCTGCTCGGAAGGAACCAACCTCTCTTTAGAGGGGATATTTGTGCCAGAACCTGTGATGACGCTAGCGATCGCGCCCAAGAAACGGGACGATGCGGCTCAGATATCGAAAGCGCTCAATCGCTTTACACGGGAAGATCCTACCTTCCGCGTCAGTATCGATCCGGAGTCTAAAGAAACCCTGATTTCGGGGATGGGCGAACTGCATCTAGAAATCTATATCGAACGCATGAAACGGGAATACAACGTAGAAGTAGATGTCGGTGCGCCCGCCGTCGCTTACCGCGAAACCATTACCCAGTCGGCAACTTTCGACTATAGGCTCAAGAAGCAAGGCGGCGGTCCTGGTCAGTATGCTCATGTTATCGGTCGGATTGAACCCTGCGAAGAACCGTTTGTGTTCGAGAATCGGGTGGTTGGGGGTGCAATTCCCAAAGAATTCATCCCCGCTTGTGAGAAAGGCTTCCGCGAAGCGATCGCTAGCGGATCTCTGATTGGTTACCCGATTGTTGGTGTCAAAGCGATACTAGAAGCGGGTTCTTACCACGCGATTGACTCTTCAGAAATGGCGTTCCGAACGGCGGCTAGTCTTGCACTCAAGCAAGCCTTTGCCAAAGCAACGCCAGTCATCCTCGAACCGATAATGCTCGTGGAAGTGGAGACACCGAACGAGTATGTCGGGCGAGTCCAGGGCGATCTCTCGTCTCGTCGCGGCGTACTGCTGGGTTCTGAGACGATGGAAAATTACGCCGTTATCCGTGCGGAAGTGCCGTTCGTGGAAATGTTCGGTTATTCTGCACAGTTGCGATCGCTGTCTTCTGGTCAAGCTAATTTCTCAATGGAGTTTGCCTCCAACAAGGCGGTACCTACCAACTTGCAACAGCAGCTGGTGGAAAACGCTGCCCATCTGCGCGGTTAAAACCTTCGTCTGAAAATAGATCTCATACTAAATCCGGTTTACTGAAACTCCTTTTTCAGGATTTAAACCCTGATTAGGCAAGGGTTAATCAGTAGCTAATCATAACCGGATTTGGTATTAGTCGGCTTCTAACTTTATTTGCTGCCTCAAGGTATATTCTTCTCTAAGTTTTATTATTTGGGAGGCTCCTTGAGGCTATTACTCGCGGTCCTGCCAATTTAACCTTTAATAGTCGCTATCCGCGACACAGATTCCCTGGCACTTGACGCTATTGGTTGCTGTTCTTAGGCAATGACGACATAGGATCTTTTCAGCATTTGACATTGAATGACTCTCGTCTTCTGCATTGGTTTGCACTATTTCTGGTTCAACCTGGGTATTAGGAGTCATAGAAGTAACGCTTTATGAAGCTGCCTACTGCTTCATTCTATAGCCCGTCCTAGCACTATCATCGCTGCAAAGATAACGTGAGTTCGGGTTAAACAGAGTACCTATTGGGCTGCAAATAGCTTGAAATTGATTCTATAGATTTAGTAGAGACGTTCCGGCGGAACGCCTCTGCTAGACATTGACTGCGTTTAAGACTCCTCTGTAGGTGGCACAATCGCTGTTACTTCCTTTGCTTTGCGAGATTCTAGCCACAGAGGAACTACAATCCACGCGATCGCCAGCACTAAAGCAACGGCTGTAAACTTCGCTACCCAAGAGATCAATTGTTCTAGGGATATGAGGTGCCCTACAAAGAAGGCTAAAGTCACCATCACAGAAGCCCAAACCGTAGCCCCAGCCAGGTTAAACACCAGAAACCTACCAAAAGGCATTTCTGCAATCCCAGCCATAGGGCCTAAAAATATGCGGAACAGAGCCACAAAACGCCCAAAAAATACGGCTTGGCTGGAGTTTTCGCTAAATTTGTCTTTAAGTTCTAGCAGCTTTGCTTCTGGAATGCGGAAAAATGAACCTAAGCTCACTAGCAAGGGCCAACCGCCATATCTGCCAATTCCATAACCGCAAGTACCGCCTAGAAATGCACCGGAAATGGCGCTACAGAGAATCAACCAATAATTTAGTTCTCCACTACCCGCCAGAAATCCACCCACCAAGGTTACAGTTTCTCCTGGAAGGGGAATCCCCAGATTTTCAAGTAAAATTCCTAAAAAAACGGCCAGATAGCCGTATTGACGTGCAATTTCCTGGATGGTCTCCAGCGATAAAAATTCGAGGGACATGTAAGCCAGTCTTTACATAGTGTCACACTTCTATCATAGTGGCTTACTTCCTGGTATTTTACTCAGTTCTGTAGATATGATCCCGATTCCTCAAAATTCTCTGCCATTCACTCAAACTCCTCATAGCGGCTATCACTGGGATGGTAGCCACCGTCGCTTTTTTGAAGGTTGGTACTACCGCGTCACTTTACCCGAACCGCGCCAAACCTTCGCCTTCATGTACTCCATCGAAGATCCCGTAGGTGGTAAACCTCATAGCGGGGGTGCAGCCCAAATTTTAGGGATAGATGATCAGTATCTTTGGCGTACCTTCCCGGATGTCAAGCGATTTTGGGCTTCCCCCAGTCAATTAGAGTTTGGGCATTGGGGCAAAACTGACTTGACAGTACCCGGTTGGCTAGAACCAACCATCTTTGAACATCATGTTCAAGAGGGATATCAAGCAACCGCCACTTGGAACCAAGGAAGTCTGCATGATCCCGGTAGTGGAGGCACTTGCCGTTGGCAATATGAAATTAAACCTATCTACGGGTGGGGTAACCAAAATGCACCCCAACAATCGACGGCTGGCTGGCTATCCTCTCTCCAAATTTTTGAACCCGGATGGCAGATATTGATGGCGCACGGCTTAGCAACGGGTTGGATTGATTGGAATGGCATCCGTTACGAATTTACCAATGCGCCAGCCTACAGCGAAAAAAATTGGGGCGGTTCTTTCCCTCAAAAATGGTTTTGGCTCAACTGTAACAGCTTCGATGGGGAACCGGATCTTGCCTTAACTGCGGGTGGAGGTAGGCGAGGGGTGCTGTGGTGGATGGAGTCGGTAGCGATGATTGGACTACACTATCGCGGTAAATTCTATGAATTCGTGCCGTGGAACTCTCAAGTAGAGTGGAATATTCAGCCTTGGGGCAAGTGGCAGATGCAAGCTCAAAATCAAGACTATGAAATTGAGCTAA
>Ga0164305_10000049_pt1 | contig 32580 bp, 23 predicted proteins | sample Whisoiple_237_MG_FD_110215 | JGI IMG/M metagenome (GOLD analysis project Ga0164305, IMG submission 110215) | Soil microbial communities amended with pyrogenic organic matter from upstate New York, USA - Whitman soil sample_237_MG | ecosystem: Environmental > Terrestrial > Soil > Agricultural...
ACATTCGCGGCCGCGTCGATTTGCGGTCAGCCCTTCAAAAACCTTGGGATGTTAAACTAAAATGCCACTATAGCGAACAAACAGGCGACATCGAAGATAATCAAATACTCGCTTGGACACTCTTCATCATTGGCCGCAGCGGTTTGTGTCGTGAATCTGTTTCATCCACTGTGCGAAAAGCCTTTCACGCACTCCAAGGATTTGTTACATTAAAACATTTTAAATCAGAAGCTTGTATTGATAGAAATTATCACCGTTTGAATCAAGATTATCAACTTTTACACGCCTTATGTCGATTCTTTTTAGATAACACAGGGCCCAGTCACGAAACTGGCGATCGCGAAATGCTTCCTTTTCTCATAGACATGGCTAATTTATATGAACAATTTGTCGCTGAATGGCTCAAAGCAAATACACCAAAAGGCTTTTTTGTCAAACAACAACACCGAGTCACCCATGACCAAAACTATTTCGATCGCATTGACTTACTCCTCGGCGATATTGCAACAAAAAAAGTCCAATACGTCCTCGATACAAAATACAAAGCTCCCGATAAAGTAGCCAATAATGACATTCATCAAATAGTTGCTTACGCAAATGCCTTAAATTGCCAAAATGCAATTCTCGTCTACCCGCAAAACCTCCAACAGCCACTAGATATAAAAAATGACGATATTCGAGTTCGTAGTCTAACTTTTTCCCTAGATAGCGACCTCAATGAAGCCGGAAAAACCTTCTTAACCTCTCTACTTCCAAAGACCTTCCCCTAACTCTACTCTGCGCCCTCTGCGCCCTCTGCGGTTCATTTCTCCACAAAAAAAGAGGCGCAATTGCGCCTCCCAAATCTTTCATGTCTGTGTTCTAAACACTAACAGCCACTTTCGCTTCTTTTGCAGTCAACTTCTCGTAAGTCGCCCGCATCTTCAATCCGACTAACACTTGGAACAAACCAGTTCCATTGTTGGAACCAGGATATTCGCGGTGCTGGAGCAACAGGTGAGTTAACTCGCCTTCATACTTGGTAGAAGTTTTGCTCAAATGGCTTTCGATGTAAATAACTTCTTCGAGATTCTCGAATTGACCATCTACTTCCAAAATCGAGACTTCGTGACCGTAGAAAGCATCGGGCCCGTAGTACATCTTAATTCCGGGATAGGAACAAGTCAGCTTGCGGCCGCACGGAACCCAGTTAATTGTTGAACCTTCGTCAAACAAATACGCAGGCTCAAAATTGGCGATGCCTTCGCGCTGGATCATCTGCACGCGCAGAACCTTCCGCTCTTTGTCATCTTTGATCAAGTTGGTCGGCAACACTTGAATTACCACATCAGCATATTGCTTTTGCGGGTCGATGTAGGCGGTAAAATCCGGTTTGCGAGCATTGATCGCAAACAGCACGTCTTCGTAACGGTGGCCCCGTTCCGCCATGTCGCGCTGGATTTTCCAAGCAATTTTTACCTCGTCGCTGATGTCGAGGTAGACGCTGAAGTCGAGGAGCGATCGAACGCGCTCGTCGTACAGGGGATGCAGCCCCTCAATCACAATCACGTGATTCGGCTCTACCCTTTCAGGCGGGTCGATCATACCGGTTTCGTGGTTGTAGATCGGCTTGTCGATCGCATGACCTTCTTTGAGAGCCTTCATTTGCTCGGCCATCAGGTCAAAATTGTTGGCTCTGGGGTCAAGGGCTGTAATCCCTGTTTCCTTGCGCTGCTTGCGATCGAGACTGTGATAGTCGTCAAGGCAGATTACAGTCACGAAATCTTCCCCGAACAAATCTGTCAATCGGCGTAAAAAAGTAGATTTTCCGCATCCGGAATCTCCGGCAACGCCAATTAAAACCACGCGATCCGGCTTACTGGTCATAGTTTCCCTCTAACAAAATCACTGTTTACTAACTAACTCAAGTCTAGATTCCACAAAATTTCAGCCCGCAGGTAGCGGCAAGCAGGCTTTGTGCTGCTGTGCTACCCCGAGACGATCGAGTTCTCACCAGCATACAGCAGTGAGTTGACTGCCTGCCCGGAAAGACCCAAGCAATCTTCAAGGCAAGTAATTAATACTAACTTTAGCGGTTAATCTTACCAGAATGCGTCCGCCCCCTACAAGCTCAACCTCATTAAACTGCTCGAATCTTCCTTTCTCTGGTGGGGCGCTCCCCAAATCAGAAGGACTTATCGGGGCAGATCCCCCGATCGGGTAAAATATTGGCAGTACGCAGACAACAATAGCTATAGGTCAACAGCCGAACGCAATAGGGCTCGGTGAGCGCGGCGTTCGGCTAGTAGGGATTTGATACGCGAGCGATCGCAACTTCAACACTCCCGCCGGCGTGGCGAGGCCCAAAAATTGGCGAGGCCAATTAGTCCCGATGGCCTTAAGAAAAAAGTAAATTGAGTCTAACGTCACATTCTCTTTCTTTATAACTCTGTATCGTGAAGGACAAGCAACAAATGTACAGCCCAAGCATATCTGGTGTGGCGGCCAACTCAGAATCAGGCAGCCGCATCTTTGTTTACGAAGTGGAGGGTATGCGTCAGAGCCAAGCAACTGACCAAACAAGTAACCCGATTCGCCGTAGTGGCAGCGTATTGATCTCCGTGCCCTACGATCGCATGAATCAGGAAATGCGCCGGATTGCTCGGATGGGTGGCAAAATTATCAGCATCCGCCCCTCAAACAGCGCTCCCGAAACAAATGGCAAAGTTGCACCAGAAGCAGGGCTACAGAGTCAGAAATCTGGAGAAAAAACTAAGCCCATGACTCAAGCCAAGGAAAAAGTTCAGGTTCCTGTCAACCTCTACAAGCCGGCCAATCCCTATATTGGTAAGTGCATTTCTACAGAAGAATTGGTCAGAGAAGGCGGCGAGGGTACAGTCCGTCACGTCAAATTTGACATTTCTGGAGGCAAGTTACACTATCTCGAAGGTCAAAGTATCGGGATTATTCCCGATGGGACGGATAAAAACGGCAAACCTCACAAAATTCGGCTCTATTCGATCGCCTCCACCCGTCACGGAGACGATGTAGACGACAAAACAGTCTCTCTGTGCGTCCGCCGCCTAGAGTACAAAAGCCCAGAAACTGGTGAAAAAGTCTTTGGTGTTTGTTCGACTTTTCTCACCGGTTTGCAACCTGGAGATGATGTCAAAATCACCGGTCCTGTAGGCAAGGAAATGTTATTGCCTGACGACGAGGAAGCCACCATTATTATGATGGCTACGGGTACGGGTATTGCTCCTTTCCGGGCTTATTTGTGGCGGATGTTTAAAGAAAACAATCCCGATTACAAATTCAGAGGTTTAGCTTGGTTGTTCTTTGGAGTTGCTTACACTCCCAACATTCTCTACAAGGAAGAGTTGGAGCAATTGCAGCGCGAGTTTCCCGATAATTTCCGCTTGACTTATGCCATCAGCCGCGAGCAAAAGAATGTTGACGGCGGCAAGATGTACATTCAAAACCGGATTCAAGAGAACGCAGACGAACTGTGGGGATTGGTTCAAAAGCCGAATACTCACACTTATATCTGCGGTTTGAAGGGTATGGAAGGTGGAATTGATGAGGGAATGTCGGCTGCGTCTAGCAAGCACGGTGTTGACTGGGCTGGCTATCAGAAACAATTGAAGAAAGAACACCGTTGGCACGTTGAAACTTATTAATGTGTTACCTGATTTAATCTGATTTGTAGGGTGGGCTTGGCTCGCCCTACAATTGTTTTTAGGGCAATTGTATCCGACTTGTAATATCATTTTCGGTTACACCGGAATGATGTTGACTGTTGACGGTTTACTGTTGACGGTTTACTGTCAACAGTAAACTCGAATTTACTATTCCGATGCTAACGGATTTGATATAAGGTAGGGAATGCGTACCCTACAATACTATTTTGATTGCTCCGGTACGGGAATAGCCTACAATGGTTGTGGCTTAATTGAGTTTCTACGGGTCAAAGTCGTGGCTTTCAAAATTGGTTTGTTAGGTTTGGGTACAGTTGGCGCGGGAACAGCAGAGATTTTGCTCTCCCCAGATGGCCGCCATCCGCTGTTGCAAGAATTGGAAATCTATCGGGTGGGAGTGCGCGATATTTCTCGAACTCGGTCTTTACAATTGCCAGAAAATGTGCTGACAACTGACCTAGAAGCGATCGCAACTGACCCGGAAATTGATATTGTAGTAGAATTGATTGGCGGATTGGAACCGGCGCGATCGCTCATTCTGCAAGCTATTGCCAGTGGCAAGCACGTCGTCACTGCCAACAAAGCAGTTATCGCCCGCTACGGTAATGAAATCTTCGAGGCCGCCAACAAAAAAGGCGTTTACGTAATGCTAGAAGCTGCTGTCGGCGGCGGCATTCCAGTCATTCAAAGCCTCAAACAATCCTTAGTTGCCAACCGCATTAAAAGTGTCACCGGCATCGTCAACGGCACAACTAATTACATCCTGACGCGGATGCAAAAAGAAGGCGCAGACTTTGCCGAAGTGCTCGCCGACGCTCAGAAATTAGGTTATGCTGAAGCTGACCCCACAGCAGATGTAGATGGATTAGATGCGGCCGATAAAATTGCTATTTTAGCCTCGCTAGCTTTTGGCGGACGCATCAAATTAGCAGATGTTCACTGCGAAGGTATCAGAAAAGTTAGTGCGGCGGATATTGACTACGCCGACAAGCTGGGATTTGTGATTAAATTGTTGGCTATTGCTCGAGAAACCACCCGCTACAATGGCAAGCAAGCGGAGGGAGAAAGCGAACTGCTGTCAATTCGAGTGCATCCGAGTTTTGTGCCCAAAACTCATCCGCTGGCGAGTGTTAACGGGGTTTACAATGCAATTTTAGTCGAAGGAGAGCCGATCGGGCAATTGATGCTCTACGGGCGCGGCGCCGGTGCGGGCCCCACAGCTAGCGCCGTAGTATCCGACATTATGAATGTGGCGGCCATCCTGAAAACCGAAACTGTTCCGATTCCCCATCCTTTGCTGAGTTGCAGTCACCAACACTACTGCAAAATTGCTCCGATGCAGGAACTTGTTACTCGCTTTTACGCCCGTTTTCGGACGCGCGATACTCCGGGGGTAATTGGCAAACTCGGCACTTGTTTCGGCAATCACAAAGTTAGTTTGGAATCAGTTGTGCAGACGGGAATTCACGGCGATTTAGCAGAAATTGTCGTCGTGACTCACGATGTTAGGGAAGGGAATTTTCAACAAGCACTCGATGAAATTCGCGCGATGGAAGCAGTCGATAGTATTGCTAGCACGTTGCGAGTTTTGTAAAAGTGATTGGCTAGGGGTGGGTTTCACATACAATATTTGCTAATAATTGACAATCTCTAAAACCCGCCCTCTCACTCTATTTTCTTCATCGGCGTCAATCCTTTGTCATCTGCGGTTAATAAATTCTCTTTTTTTTACCGCAGATACAGGCAGATTAACACAGATTAACGCAGATGAATTAGATCTAGTCCCGTTGCATCGTCCGTGATTGACTGTTGACTGGATTTGACGCCCGACGATACTACCGGATTTGAGAGCACATAGAATATTTGCCAATTATTGACAATCTGTAAAACCAGCCATCTTACTCACCCAAGGGTAAATGTCATGTACATTTTTCCCATTTGATCCAAGTAAACGTTAATTTAAATTATTCGTTGTGCGGTGGCGGTTTATGTGGATTTTTTGTACTTATTAAATATTGTTGGTAAAACCGACCGCTACCAGATAATGAAAACAACTAAATTGGATTTTGTCGATGGCAAAACGGGAAGGCACTTGCTAGATTCCCTGTATGAAAAATTTGCCAAACCCCAACTGCACGATACTTTTAAACCCAATAACCCTTCTATTTACATTCGGCACGAGGAAGGGCAAGTTATTGATGGAAATTATATCATAAAACAAGTGTTTGAAGACTCTCGCACTGGTTTTTATGCTGAAAGTCGCGTTCCTATTTCTGGCAATAATCCGCCTGTTTTCGTGATTCGCGGATACGGTTCTTGGTATCCTTTCGATCGCGTTTTGGAAGATACGCCAGATGTATTTATGGCCAAACTAGAACGCCAGTTAAAATCGGCGCAAACTGTGGGTGCTATTGATTGGATAAAGCAGCAATTTTACAGCGGAAATCCGCCGGATGTCATCGGAGAAAGTTTGGGCGGCAAAGTTGCTCAGCAAATAGCAGCAAAATACCCGGATTATATTAGATCCACTGTAATTTTTAATTCTTTGGGCGTTTCGGAAAAGTTAGCTAAAACTTCCACGGCTAACAATGTTTTTCACTACTTTACTTTAGGCGAAAGGTATGCTTTCTGGGCAAATGAAGGCGATTACATACCGGGAACGATTTTTGTGATTTCCCAGAAAGGCAACAACTCTTGTTATAAAATCGAAGAGGCGATCGTCCGAATGGCGCGTTTTGAAGGCAAGTTTCTCAAAAGGCGCGCGATTGTGGCAATATTGGCTCAGTGGCTTTTGCTAAACAGACACAATGCGATCGTCCTCAACAAGCGACGGCCGGTAGTCGTTCAGATCGATCGCACTCAATTGCAAATTTTCAGAAAAAAGCGCTTTGTTTAAACTCAGACAGAATTGCTTCAGGCCGCAGATGGCTGAGTTTCCCGCGCTGCAACTGCGAGAACCAGACAAAGCGCTGCGATCGCTTTTTCCCATTCTTGCTTTACAGCGGTGGGTTGAACTTCATCAAAGGCGCTAACTAAACGAGGGATCGCTCGTTCTAATGCCTGTCTAGGAATTGATTTGTGCAGATCAACTAAACGAGTTAAACTTTCTTGATTCTTCAAAAAACCGACTACCCATTTCGTAGTATGATCTGGACTTTCAGGGACGTTTTTAATTCCTAGTTCTGTTTGCAGCCAGTCGTAAAAAGGCGGCAGCTTTTGAGCTAAAACAGTTCCTGCTGTTGGCAAAGTTTCTTTGAGTAAAACAGTATCGAGACTTCCCAATAATTGATTGAATTCGGGTGAATCGAGCAAGCTGGTTAGTGGCAGTGATAGCAGGGCTTCAGAAGCGTCAGGGGATACATTTAAAGTCCGCGAAAATGTTTGCAGCATGGGAAAGTCTCTGGTAGTGATGACTTTTTTAGCCTAACAATCACGCGAATCAATGAATATGAGCTACCTCATATTAGCAAAATTGTAACATTTCGATGCCAAAGAAGCCTCTAAATCTAGCTGCGTGCATCTCCGGTTAATAATTCTCTGTTAAAAATTCTACACAAATTCTCCCTTAGCAACCATCACCACCTTACCACCAACCAAAACTGCTATTTCCCCTTCATATTGGGCTGCTTGTAACAACAGCAAAGAAGGTCGATCGATTTCATAACCCTGCTCAACTCTGACATCAATTTTTGCTGCCCCATAATAAGCATATTCTACCAAATATCCAGCCAAACAGCCGTTAGCACTGCCAGTCGCCGGATCTTCAGGAATTCCTAATGAATGGGCAAAAACTCGCACGCTTAAATCATTAAGGTCGCTGTAGGTCTCTGGGCAAAATATCAAAATTTCTTTCGCTTCCATTGTATCAACTAGCTCAAAATATTTATCTAAGTTGACTTGAGCTTTTTTGAGAGAGGCGAGAGTTTTTAATGGGACAATTATAAACGGCACTCCCGTAGAAACTTCTTGAATTGGGAAGTTGGCATCAATTTCATCTGGTGCTAAATTCAGGACATTTGCCAGACTTTCGGCTGATAAAACTTGACCAAAACTAGGCTGGTTTTGTCGCATCCACAAAATATCTGCCGATTCATTGTGATAATTAAAAGTGACGGGGATTTGACCGACGGCTAGATTGAGAATTACTCGATCGACCTTTTGGCGAATAATCTCTTGCTGCAACACAAACGCAGTTCCCAAAGTCGGATGACCGGCAAAGGGCAATTCCTTCTTGGGCGTGAATATCCGCACGTCGTAGCCGCCATCTCGCGGATCTGGCGATCGAATAAACGTAGTTTCTGAATAATTGATTTCCCTCGCTATCTGTAGCATTTGGGCTTCAGATAGTTCGGCAACTCCCGCACCGCAAAATACAGCTAGTTGATTGCCAGCATATTTTGACTCGGCAAACACGTCAACTATATAAAAATTCACATTTTCCTCGTTCAACAGTAGTTTGTGTAGCAGCGGTGTCAACCGCCGAGTATTATCAAAGAAGTTTTTAACTTGCTATTTTAAACAGCGAATTGCTTCCAACATTCCCCTGGCTTTATTGAGCGTTTCTTCGTACTCCAGATCCGGGTTAGAATCAGCCACCAAACCAGCACCTGCTTGCACAGAAACCGAATGTTTATCCCCTCCTTGAGAGCGAACAACCATAGTCCGAATTGCGATCGCACTATTCAATTGCCCCTCAAAATCATAATACCCGTAAACCCCAGAATACGGCCCCCGGCGACAACCTTCCAACTCGTGCACAATCTCCATCGCCCGAATCTTCGGAGCACCGCTAACCGTACCCGCAGGAAAACCAGCTTTCAACAAATCCCAAGCTGTCTTATCCTCAGCCAATTCTCCCACCACATTGCTCACAATGTGCATGACGTGAGAATAACGCTCAATTTCCATTAATTCGTCAACTTTTACAGTACCGTTTCGACACACTCTGCCTAAATCGTTCCTGCCCAAATCAACTAACATGACGTGCTCCGCAATTTCTTTCGGATCTTGCAGCAATTCAGCAGCCAAAGCATCATCTTCTTGAGGAGTTTTCCCCCGGCGGCGAGTGCCGGCAATCGGTCGCAAAGTTGCTATCTTTTTGCCATCAGCAGTGTTTTCCGCCTTCACCATTATTTCGGGACTCGAACCGATAATCTGCCAATCTCTGAAATGAAAATAAGCCATGTACGGAGAAGGATTTATCAGACGCAAAGAACGGTAAAGTGCAAAAGGATCGCCGCTGTATTCAGATTCCAAACGCTGGGAAATAACTACTTGAAAAATATCTCCGGCTTTGATATAATCTTTAGCCTTTAAGACATTGGCACAATACTTGTCGCGGGTAATATTACTCGTGTAAGCCAATTCTGTATTTCCGGTTGTGGAACGGGCATCTTGCGCGTTATTGGGAGGTGTCCATTCTATGAGAGTAGATTGCCGGGAAAGCGGCGATTGCAGCTTCTCAACTAACTTACCAACGCGATCGCACGCTTGCTGATAAGCCTCGGCCAAATCAACGCCAACCTCCCGCAAATCCGCATAGGCGACGGCCCAAATTTTCCGCTTCACCTGGTCGAAAATCAGCAAATTATCAACCTGCATCCACAACCCATCCGGTAAATCATTCTCGCTGGCGGGATGCACGGGAACTCGCGGTTCTATCCACTTAATTAACTCGTAACCCCAAAAACCGAATAACCCGCCAATTCCCGGCGGTAACTGCGGCAATTTGACTGGTTTGTAAGACTGCAAACATTCAGTTAAAGCCGCAAACGGATCGCCCGTAAACACATTTTGCGAACCGTCGCGGTAAACTTGAGTTGTGCGATCGCCCCTTGCCTCCAAAATCCACAGCGGATCGCACCCTAAGAAACTATAACGCCCAAGTTTTTCCCCACCTTCCACCGACTCCAGCAGAAAACTGTAAGGTTGACCCGCACAAACCCGATACCACGCAGACACCGGCGTATCCAAATCAGCAACCCATTCTTGATACACGGGTACAAAATTGCCTTGTTTCGCCAGTTCCGAAAATTGTGAGAAATCGGGAAATATCATATACTAACTTCGCTATACAATCAATAAACAAAAGACGGAAACCAACATCCCTCCGGCGACTGATACTCGCCAACTGCCATCACCGCCATCGGCTTGAGGGCGCGCAGCCCCTCTTGCAAGCACCAGCGAAACAAACTTGCGTAACGCACCGGCAAGTGGAAAGAAAGCTGTGCTCCGGAGTTCGACGCGGCCGCCCCCAACAGTAAAGCCTGCATATCCGCCTCAGTTTCCGCGACGCTGTGGTTCAAAGCAGACACCGCACAAGTATAAGCCACAATCTGACCTTGCCGGCAAGCAACGAAGGGAGAAAAGAAATTCAGGGCGTCTTCAATCTCCGCAATTCGATCGCACCCACACAGTTTTTCGCACAAAGCCGCACATTCAGCAACATCCTCACTTGTCATCGGCCGCACCTCAAACCCATGCGGAGGCTGGCTGCGAAACTTCCCCTCCATTAATACGAAAGGTTCCTTCACCTCAAAACCCAAAGAAGCGTACAGCGACAGCGACGCCATATTAAAAGATTCCTGAACCAAACGGATGCCCACAGCGTCCTGTCCGCGTTCGAGTAAGGCTTTCATGATTTCCCGTCCCGTGCCGCGGCCTTGAAAAGTGCGATCGACACTGACGGGCCCGATACCGCGAATCGGGTTGCGTTCGTCCATAAACCCGCAGCCGACAACCGCACCCTCACTCTCGGCTACTATGCCAAAAAACAACGGACTTTCGATCAGAAGGTCTATAATTTCAGTTGAAAACTCCAACGTCGGAAAATCTGTAGGGAATTGATGGCGATCGGAAATACCTTTAAAAGCTTCATAATTAATGCGAGCGCAAACATCGATATCAGAAGGCTGCGCTCGCCTGATTGCGACATTCATTTTTAATTTAACGATTAACTTTTAATTAGATTAGAAGTTTGCAGTAGTATTTGGGCGCTGCTGGCTTAGCCTCCCGCGCCCAAATACTACTGCAAAAACAAGTTTACAAGCTGAGCCTTACAGGGAATATTACCTATGTTTTGCTCAGCCATGCAGTCATGGTCTAAGGATCGTAAGTTTTCTTACCGGTGAACTTGACTTTAATCGGATTGGGATTGCTGCCAATATTGCGGTCAATCTTACCGTTGTAGGGACGACCTTCGTTCACCTTCTCAGGGAACACCCCATCCTTGGGATGCAGGTACTCAGTAGAACCGTCGGGAAAGACGCGGTAAATTTTGTAGTTCGTGATTTTGAATTTTGCCCGCAGTTGCTGGCCGCCCAAAGCAATGCACTGCTCCTTCCGGGGAAGATGCAGCAAGTTGTCGCCTTGACGCATAATCGCAGCGCCGCCTGTAGGCATTTCAAACACCTGTTCCTTGGGGCTAGTCCAAGTGATCGCGTACTTCTCTTCAACTAGCGCCTTGGTCAGCAAGCCGCCGGTGCTGCCGCCGAAAAGAGGGGGTTGTCCAGTGAGTTCTTCTGCCATAAACATATCCAAAGGATTTTTACGGCATCGTATCATCATGACGCGACACTGCTGTCGAAATTGTAAGGAAAGTTAACAGTTTTTTGGCGATCGATCTCTTCTGATAATTGATAATTAGTAATTAATAATTGATAATTGGTAATTTCCACCAAAGTTAGAAAACAAAATTAGGCACCACGAATCCCGAAAAAACCATCAAAAACAAACAGCAATTATTCCGGTGCTTGTGGGGCACCAGAATAATCGCACATTCCCCCAAATTCCCCCCACACACGATGATCGAACAATTTACCGCGCCAACCCTAATTCAAGAACCTATTAGGGTCATAGCCGCGCGGAATTTGGCTCAAAGCAGTCCAAGTTTCTCGATCGACAATCCCGTCGGCTTCAATCCCAAAGCTTTTTTGAAATGCGCGAACAGCTTTGTCCGTCAAAGTAGCAAAGTCGCCGTCAATTGCACCACCATAATGCTGGGAAGTTTTGAGAACTTCCTGGACAGTAGCGACTGCTTCGCCAGAACTGCCGAATCTGAGTACGGGCATATTAACTGGAGCTCCAGTATAAAGCGCCTGCCAAGTCAGCGGGCCGACAATGCCGTCCGGCGACAAGAAAACCCGAAACTGAAACAGTTTCACAGAAAATTCAACTGCTTTGTTAAAAATTCCTTTAGCAGGGTGCCGGTAAACGCCCAACTTTGTTAGCAGTTGTTCGAGTTCCAATACCGCTTTACCTTGAGAACCTAATTGTAGTTGTGGCTTGTTGGCCATAGCTGGGGTAGATTTCATCTGGGTTGTAGGTGACATAATCGATTTTCCTAACCTCTAGGTTTGAGTATTCTTCTGGAAAAAAACTTTTTCCGGGCAAAACATTTGCATCCTCAACTTTTCACGAATCAACACTGGCGTCGGCAGTGCCTCAACAGATTCGATCGCCTTTTACCATCTCACGACTTGTGGACAAGAGACTTATACCATTTGAGATTTGAGATTTGAGATTCGGCATGACTGATTACGATCGGGGTTTGCAGCTTACCTACAGTTGGATTCTTTGTTTAAACTGATATTAATTTTCGGCAGCCTCCCTAGGTATTCTGTCGCCAAACCGGCTTTAAGACGGCAAGCGCATCCTGAATCTGCTTTGATACTTTCGATTTTAAAGCTGAACACCGCGTGGCCACATCTCCTTTAAGGCCGATCTCACAGGGTGAGGAATGAGGGTGATATCCTTTCCGTTTGCATCGGAATTATTCATCTCTCTCTTCTCTTTCTCTGCGAGCTCTGCGTTCTCTGTGGTTAAATCATTCGGATGCAATCGGCATTAATATTAGTCGTTAAGTCCGACAGGGGTTGAAACCCCTGCCTCATAGCTCAAGTCGTCTCAAGACGACTGTAGATTAGTATTTAATATCAAGTCCGGCTTAAATAGCCCCTCATATCAAATTTGTTAGCATCGGAATTATTCCGAGCTCTCCGATCGACCTCTGCGTGAATCAGCGTCAATTCCTTGTCCGGGGCGGTTCATACATTCTCTTTTTTTCACCGCAGATGAGGGCAGATCGACACAGATTAACGCAGATGAATTAGATCGAGTCCGGTTGCACCATCCGTGGTTGACTGTTGACTGGATTTTACTATTCCGATGCTACCGCAATTGATATGAGAGAGGGTGTAGCAGGGGAGGCTGGTTCTGCAGTGAAAACTTTTCTGTGCTATCGTATCTCGGTCGATCTATTAATATCGATTCCGGCTGCACTCCTTATCATTGTTGACTGTTGACGGTTGACTGTTGACGGTTCACTGTGAGTCAAAAAAATGAAAATTGCGCGAATTATTTGTTGGCAGCTTGATTCGACTTTACGCCCGACTCCGGAAGCGCGGATTTGATATCATTCCGGCGCAGCCGGATTTGATATAACTCGATCGATACTTGCGCGCTCAGACGCCCCCAAACCAGGTTTTTTACAGTATATTCCATCTAGATGTAGATCGCGATCGACCGGGTTTATTGAACAGAATCAGTAATCATGCGAGAACTGTAAATAAACCCGGTTTCTGGGGTGTACCTCATCAGCCTGGAATACGCTGTATCAATTGAGTCTAAACAGTGGGAATAGTAAAGTGAAATTCACTTCCTCGGTCTTTTCCTGCGGAATCTACCCAAATTTTACCGCCCCAGCCGGAAACAATCTGTTTGCAAATGGCCAATCCCAAACCGGTACCGCCGGCGCTGCGGCGCAAAGCTCCTTCTTCTTGATAAAATCGATCGAACACTACTTTTAAACTGTTCGCCTCTATTCCCCTCCCCGTATCGGCTACGAGCACCTCAACCATCCGAGAACCGTTGCATTTTGCTCGCACTGTCACGCTTCCTTGAGGTGTGGTGAATTTGCAAGCGTTGTCTAGCAGTTTGGAGAGCACCTCCACCAACCACTCTCCGTCAGCTTGCACTAAAGGCAATTCTGCCGAAACTTCGGTGATAATTTCCGGTAACTGTTGATCGACAGTGCGCGATCGCACGCTGCTGAGGGCTAAATCAACGCATTCTTGCAGCGTCAGCGATTCTACATTCCACTGGACTCGCCCGCTTTCTAAGTGAGAAAGAGTTAAGAAATCCTGCACGAGTTTCCGCATTCTATCGGCATCACCGAGGGCAGTTTCTAACATGATTTGCCGCAATTCTGCAGGCATATCTGGTTCGGAGTTCAAACTTTCTAAACACACTTGAATCGTAGAAAGAGGAGTGCGGAGTTCGTGTCCGGTGATGGCAATTAGATTGCTGCGAGTGCGGTCTAATGCTTCTAATTGTTGGTTTAGTTCTTCTAAATGAGCGTAGGTTTCTGCTTGAATTAAGGCTGCCCCGAGTTGGGTGGCGATCGCCTCTACTAAAGCAATTTCGTCTTCTTCCCAAGGTAAAACCGATCGGCACTGGTGCATTTCCACCATTCCCAAAACTCGCCCCTGATAAAGCACTGGCACCATTAACCAAGAGACAATTTGCCAATTTTTTACAGTTTTTTCCAGGAATTGTGTATTGACAATCAGCGGGTGTTGTGATGTGTCTTGGATGTAAACTCGCTCTTGCCGCGCCACCGCGTCGCTCCATATTTGATTTTCCTGCAACAGCCAAGTCTGATCCAGCAGGGAACTAGCGCCCGACCCCAAAAACTCGCGATCGATTTTGACCGCCACATCTGTTGCCTTGCACCGATAAATCAAACATCGGCTTGCCGACAGGGCAGTTCCCAGTTCTTGCACTGCGACTTCGACGATTTCTTGCGGGTTGAGAGACTGCCGCATTGCCGTGGTGATTAAGTTTACCAGGCGTTCTTTGCGTTCCTGAGCAGCGATCGCGCTGTATGCTTTGAGCAGTTTGTGCTGGCCTGCTTGCAAGTAGGTTACTAAGCGTTCGGTAAAAGCATCGCTCAATTTGGGATTGGGAATTTTTGAGTTTTTTCCCGTACTTATGTCGGGTTTGGTGGCTTTAGAAGTGGCTGATTTCCTCGTTTTTTTAGGTGTTTTGACTAGCTTGTAAGTAGTTCGCGCTCGATCGATCTTTTCGGCCAATTCCGGGCGATATTTGACAATTCTATCGAGCAACAATGCGTCCGCTGTGGAGCTTACCTCGCGATCGAACGTCCAAATTCCTTCAAATCTGCGAGCTTGATCCATCACCAGCGGCCCGCCAGCTTCCTGGTTGTCGATCGGCACAATTTTTTCTTGACAAATCAGGCAAGTTGAGTAGTGTTCCCCCAGTACCACTAAGTGCCACTCTTTACTTAATCCGTCCTCCGGTGCAAATGCCACAGTTTCGTGACACTCCGAAGCATTTTTAAAGTCAGTTTCCGGCGCTGCCAGCACGTATACCTGAGACGAGCGTGAGGCAATTCGCCGGTAGCGGTGAGCTTCCTGGCGGTAGAAGCGCTCTCGCTGAAAGCTGGCAATCACTAGCGGTTCGTCGTCGGAACCCGCCAAAACTAAGTCTTCCATCGCGTGAGACAGGGCTGTCATGGAAGATTTGAAATAAATTTGTGCCCGCAGTTGGGGCAAAGCTTGCAGAAGTTCTGCCAGTAGCGAAATAGGGACGATCATCTAGCCTTAAACGTGCATTTTTGCCGATGACAAAACAGGATCGATAGGAGGTTTAGAGCGATCCCTTTCAGTATCTGATACATTTATGCTTCATAACACGACTGTTTAAGTCATATCATGCTAGCTATATCATTTAGACGAATCTAAGCAGAGGTATCCCTCCAAGACCTTGAGTTCATCCCAAAGTCACCTGTTTTTACCTCTAGGTTTTGACGCCAACTCATCTATTCAGGCTTCGATTCGGGCGTTAGCACTCTCACCATTCAGACTTGTTAGGCATCGCTTGCGGATCTCTTGCATTATACTATTCTTGAGCTATTTGATATCAGTGCCATCTGTATCGGTTTTTGGCGAACTGGTTTTTGGCGAACCAGTTTTTGGCGATCGATCTGGCTAATAGGCAATTAAACTTTCAAAAATCACAAATAATTGACCATTAGTTAAAAACTAACGGCCAATTATTTTGAGGACTCATATCCAATCTGGTTAGATGCGGAATGATGCCAAGGGTGCGAGCATCCTCCCGAGCTCTTAAGCTCGCATTGAACTCGGAAAATTGTTATTCCGATGAAGCGCGGAAACGATTTTCACCAAAATCTATGAAGAAAAAGGGTTTCGGACACCTAGCTTGTAAGTCCTATATTTTTTTGAGGCATAGCGCCTGAGTATAAATGCTGCGGCTGTGGTTGTATTAGGCTAGTTCGCCCCCTTCGTCGCTGCCGCCCGGAGATGATTTGTAGAGAGCATCTAATTGTTCGCGGGCGTCTTGGACAGTCAGCGAACGCATCACTAACAGTGGCTCATTGACTATGTTTCCGTATTCATCTAAAAGTTCTGGATGCGGCACCGATTGAGAGCGAGGATAGGATGGGTAGGGGTTATTTGCCCTGAACTGTTGAGGACGCTGGGACTCCATACCTACCGTGACTAGACTGCGGATTAAGTTACCGACTGCCAAAAACGCAAGAACGGTAAAAGCTAAAATATAAAGCAGGTGCAACATTATCTTCTCCTCCGGGCTAAACAGCCACACAGCAATTTACAAAAGTGTTTGAGCAAGTAATAACTTATTAACTGGAAATCTGTTTGAGGTTGTCAAGTCAGCCGCCACATTTCCAAAAGTTTGGGATTTGACTGCAAGTTTATCTTGAACTCGCTTCCTTATTTTCCAGGGGGAGCTGACTGCCAGGAGCGAAAGCGCGCCGATACTTGCCAGCATTCGGCGAGCAGTCTGTGCCACGGCATCAGTGCTGCTGTTTCAATCCCAACTTGACCTCCGGTTGCTTCAAATAGAGCTTGAGCCGCGCCTACTTCTTGCTGAGCCTGTTTGACTCGCGCCAGCAAGTCAGATTGATCCTCGTCGCTGAGAAAAGGAATTTCCTCAGTTTCTAAGAGCTTTGCCGATCGGTCGAACCAGTAATTGAAATCCTCTAACAGCGGTTCCAGTAACGCTTTGAGCAATTCTGGCTCGGGCAAGTTGGAATTAAGCATGGATCAAAATTGGGTTATTTATTTATTATAGTCTTAGACGGTCTTTACAAATTGTAACATATTTTTAAGGAAAATTTAATTATTTAATAACAATTAGCAGGTGTGTGTGAATAAATTTAACTGTGCCAGCAGCGATTTTTGAGTAGAAATCCCCAAATTCTGCCAACTTTGTTCGCGAGCTCACGGTTGGTGAGAAAACGGGTTTTTTCATAGCAAGACGCGTGACAGCCCACCAAAATAGTAAAAAATCCGGTTTCTAAGAGTCGGAGTCCGTGCCGCACTAAACGTCGCAACCCTGACGGGCAGTTGCTGTAATTTCCCGGAGTGTGCCCCAGCCGGAAGTCGGCGCTTGCTGTCCCAATCTGAGTAAGATAGAAGCAACTGCAACTAAATTAATTGCTAATTCAGCCGATGTCTAGCTCAGAATCCATGTCCCCTCCAGAAGAGTCCGTTAAGATTGAGTTGCCCCGCACGAGTGAGTCGGAGGCACTAAAAAAAATTCGCCACACCACCTCCCACGTTATGGCGATGGCGGTGCAGAAGTTATTTCCCAAGGCGCAAGTGACCATTGGCCCTTGGATTGAAAACGGTTTCTATTATGACTTTGACACTCCCGAACCGTTTACGGAACAGGATTTAAAAGCCATTAAAAAAGAGATGATCAAAATCATCAACCGTAAATTGCCTGTAATTCGCGAAGAAGTCACCCGCGAGGAAGCGGAACGCAGAATTAAGGAGATTAACGAACCTTACAAATTAGAAATTTTAGAAGGTTTGATCGAACCGATTACTCTTTACCATTTGGGCGAGGAATGGTGGGATTTGTGCGCTGGCCCTCACTTAGATAATACCAGTGAGTTGAATCCAAAGGCGATCGAGCTAGAAAGCCTAGCAGGCGCTTACTGGCGCGGCGACGAAACTAAAGCTCAGTTGCAGCGAATTTACGGCACTGCTTGGGAAACTCCCGAACAGCTAGCAGCATACAAACACCGCAAAGAAGAAGCATTAAGGCGCGATCACCGCAAATTAGGCAAAGAATTAGGCTTATTTATTTTTGCCGATCCGGTGGGCCCCGGTTTGCCTTTGTGGACGCCGAAAGGCACTGTTTTGAGAAGTATTTTAGAAGATTACTTGAAACAAGAACAAATCAAGCGCGGCTATTTGCAAGTTGTGACTCCCCACATTGCCAGAGTCGATTTGTTCAAAATTTCCGGTCACTGGCAGAAATACAAAGAAGATATGTTTCCGCTGATGGCGGAGGATGAGGAAGCGGCAGCAAACGAACAGGGTTTTGTGATGAAACCCATGAATTGCCCTTTTCACATTCAAATTTACAAAAGCGAATTGCGTTCCTATCGCGAATTGCCGATGCGCTTAGCGGAATTCGGCACAGTTTACCGCTACGAACAATCGGGAGAATTGGGCGGTTTAACGCGGGTGCGCGGCTTTACGGTGGATGATTCCCACTTATTTGTCACGCCGGAACAATTGGATGCGGAATTCTTGAATGTGGTGGATTTGATTCTGTCAGTCTTCAAGAGTCTGCAACTGAAAAACTTTAAAGCGCGTTTGAGTTTCCGCGATCCGAACAATTTAGAGAAATACATCGGTTCCGATGAAGCTTGGGAAAAGGCTCAAGGTGCAATCCGCCGCGCGGTGGAAACTTTAGGAATGAATTATTTTGAAGGAATTGGGGAGGCGGCTTTTTACGGCCCGAAACTCGATTTCATTTTCCAAGATGTCTTGGATAGAGAATGGCAACTAGGAACTGTTCAGGTAGATTACAACTTGCCAGAACGTTTTGATTTGGAATACGTTGCTGAAGACGGCACTCGCAAGCGCCCGGTGATGATTCACCGCGCTCCTTTCGGTTCTTTGGAACGTTTGATCGGGATTTTGATCGAGCAGTATGCGGGCGATTTTCCGCTGTGGTTGGCGCCGATTCAGGTGCGGTTGTTGCCTGTCAGTGCGGAGTTTTTGCCCTTTGCGAAGGAAGTGGCAGCTAAGATGAAAATGCTCGGAATGCGCGCTGAAGCTGATGAGAATAGCGAGCGTTTGGGCAAGTTGATTCGCAATGCTGAGAAGGATAAAATTCCGGTGATGGGTGTTGTGGGTGCGAAGGAAGTTGAGGCGAATAGTTTGAATATTCGGACTCGTGCTTCTGGGGAGTTGGGGGCGATTTCGGTTGATGAAGTGATTGGGAGGTTGCAGGGGGCGATTAGCAGTTACGGGAATTTTTAGACATTTCAAAATTCCACCCTGCAATAGTAGACTAATCTATTGTGGGGTGGATATTCTACTTGCTCGCTCAATCCTAAATTTCAAATAAGTTCAAGTAGGGACACAACTGTAATTATTCACTTCTAACAAGAGTTATTCAGAACATGACTTTTTCATACCAAACTGCCTTTGATGCTCGCACTGATTTAAAAAAGTACAATGAAAATGCTTTAGCTCTTTTTGCATTACAGCTTAGATTTCAAATTGAGGATATTGACACCGTAGCCGCCAGCTCTCTCACAGGAGGACGTGGTGATAAAAAATGCGATTTAATCTATGTGGATAAGGAAGCCGGATATATTATTGTTATACAAGCCTACATGGCTCAAATTCCTACTAATAAACAAACTGCACCATCTAATAAAGCTTCCGATCTTAACACTGCAGCAGCCTGGCTATTTAATTCTTCTCTAGAGGAGCTACCTGAAGGAATTCGCTCTGCTGCTGGAGAAGTTCGGTCTTCACTCGAAGCAAACCAGATCAGATTCGTACAGTTCTGGTATGTACACAACTTACCGGAATCAAAAAATGTTAAAGATGAACTTCAAATGGTAGAACAGACAGTTAATAATGCTCTACAAACACAATTTAAAAATTCAGAAGTTGAAAATGTAAGTACCCTAGAAGTAGGTCAAACAACACTGGATGAGTGGTCTCGTGCTTTAGAGGCTCCTATCTTAGTTACTGATAAGCTTACTATTCCCATATCAGGGGGGTACACTATATCGGGTAGTGATTGGGAAGCGTTTGTAACAGCTATTCCGATTAGATGGCTACATGAAGTATTTAAAATATATTCTGATAAGCTATTTTCGGCCAATGTCCGAGGATATCTGGGAAGTAGAAAAAGTGACAACAATATCAATAGTGGCATTAAAAGCACTGCCAAGGATGATCCAAATGACTTCTGGGTTTTTAATAATGGTATCACAGGTTTAGTCTATGAATTCAAGGAGTCAGAAGCTAACCAATCTCAAGAAGAATGTAGTACAAATACACTAGAAATTACAGGAATCTCTATAGTTAATGGAGCGCAGACAACCGGAGCATTGGGTAGTTTAGATACTTCTCCTGACCCTACAGGATATGTACAAGCTCGGTTTGTTAAATGTAATAATAACATCACAATCAGAAAAATAATTGAATACAACAATAGGCAAAATGTAGTCGAAGCATCTGACTTCCGCAGTAACGATTCGATCCAGCGACGCTTACGTGAAGAGTTTAAAAATATTACCGATACAACTTATTATGGCGGAAGAAGGGGTGGCTATGAAGATGTGATCCGTCGTCCGTCTAACTTATTATCATCCGATACTGTTGCTCAAGCTCTTGCAGCATTTCATCAAGATCCAGTAATCGCATATAATAATAAATCTGATATTTGGAGAGTAGATACGATTTACTCTAAATATTTTACCGAACAAACATCAGCAGAGCATATTGTATTTGTCTATTCTTTACTTCGCAGTGTAGAGGCTAAGAAGCTTCAACTTTTGAACAAGAGTAAAGCTGGTCCTCTATCTAAAGAAGAGTCTCAACAATTGGATTTTTTGCAAAGACGAGGTGCTCACTTCCTACTTTCCTCAGCCATTGCTAATTGTCTCGAAACATTTTTGGACAAACCAGTTCCTAACGCTTTTAGAGTTTATTTTGGCAAACAAGTCTCACCAGAACAAGCGGAGAATTTTTGGGAGCCAATCGTCGAAGTTACTATTCCTTTTTGTAAGCAACTGCTTCCCGCCGTCAAGAAAAGTCTAAATAGTAATGATGATGCAAAAGAGGCAATCAGCGACTTTAAAGCTGTGGTAGAATCAATCAAAAATTATCATGGAAAGCGTTTTCAAGCTTTTGCTAATTGCGTTAATATTCGCTCTTGATTTTATAAAAAATGACAGGGCTGCTGACTAAAAAGTATTGATTGAATAAATTTTAGACGAGCAAATAAACAGGAGTTATATCAATGCCTAATCCATTTCCTGGGATGAATCCATATTTAGAAAATTCTGATTTTTGGCCAGAAGTACATAGTCGTTTGATAGTGGCGATCGCAGATGCTTTGGTGCCTCAACTGGTGCCAAAATATCGAGTTGCCATTGAAAAGCGAATTTATCAAATCAAGGGGGAACAATCTCTTTTAGTCGGAATTCCTGATGTTTCTATCCAGCGCAATGCTACTCCCATAAATTCAAGTACATCTAATGTGGCTGTCGCCGCACGAACAATTGCGCCTTTGAAAGTGAGATTATCTATGTTTGACGAGGTTAGAGAAGGGTATTTGGAGATTATAGACATAGCAAATAAGGAAGTTGTGACGGTGATTGAGGTGCTGTCACCTGCTAATAAACGTCCGGGACCAGGGCGGACAATGTATGAGGAAAAGCGGGATAAGGTGTTCGCAAGTCGATCGCACTTAGTGGAAATTGACCTGCTGCGAATTTACGAACCTCTGCCAGTTTTGGGTAACGATATTGACGGAAGTTATCGGATATTGGTGAGTCGTGCCGATTGTCGCCCCACGGCTGATTTGTATTTGTTTAATCTACCGGATGCAATTCCTGCTTTTCCTTTGCCTTTGCGCGGAGGCGATGCTGAACCAATGGTCGATTTGCAGGCGTTGCTGAATACAGTATACGATCGCGCGGGATATGATTTTACGATCGATTACAGTTGCGATACAGTTCCGCCGCTTTCAGAATCAGATGCTGCTTGCGCGGATGCTTTGTTGCGGGAAAGAGGGTTAAAGGGAGAAGGAAAGTAGATTCTTCCCTGGTGTGGGGCGGGTTTATGATAATTTTTGGGGGTTTTTGATATCGGAGAACTGGCCCCTACAGAAATATAAGGTGGCGAGGCTCGAAAAACTCAAAACACCTACACAAAACGTTACATCTTTGTTAACATCGGGACGAGCCTGTCCTCAGCAGCCTCTCTTTTAACCTTCTAAACTAACCGTTATGAGTCAACCTCCCTCAGCAATTCCCGCCTCAGAAGAGTCCGCCGCCGAAACCCAGACAGCGCCGACACACACTGCACCTCCACCGAGTTATGTCAAGCTGGCGATGCGGAACATGGTTCGCAAGCGGGCGACTTCTTTGTTTCATTTTGCCTTGACAGCGGCGGGACTTTTAGGCGTACTCGTAGGTTTGGCTTTTCTCGATCGCTATTTCAATTCTTAATCGGGGATTCTAACAATCAGCCTCTAATTTCTGCTGATATTTTTGAGCTTTCTCGATCGGGAGTTAAGCTGATTGTTCTGCCTGCCTGTTGCAATCTCTAACAGATTACTGTATCTTTCCAGCAACAGCAAAATCCCCTGCGGCTCGATCGCGCAATTGGAATTTGTAAAAAAATTGAATATATCCCTTGACAGGAGAGCAAAAAAATGTTAATTGAGGTGAACGTCGAGGACTGTTACGGCCTCGCCCAGCAGTCAGCCGACGCTTCCAACCTCCCTGAGAGTGCAGCCAGCGGGGAGATTTCAGCCGAAACCTGGGAAAATTGGTTTAGCGTTTGGCTGGAAAACCAGGCGGCGGATGTGCCAGTGGCACCGGGCTACGAAGTCAGTCTGCGCTTAACCGCCGATACGGAGATGCAAGCCCTCAACCTCCAGTACCGCCAGCTCGATCGACCGACCGATGTACTAGCTTTCGCAGCTTTAGAGGTAGACTGTCCTCAGCTAGAGGAAATGCAGTCATCTGAACCCCTATACTTGGGTGATATCGTTATCTCGATCGATACAGCTAACCGACAAGCCCAGCAGCAAGGACATCCCCTGAAGACCGAACTAGCTTGGCTGGCAGCCCACGGTTTTCTGCATCTTTTGGGCTGGGATCACCCGGATGAAGAAAGTCTAACTCAAATGCTCGATCGACAGGAAACATTGCTGCGGGCGATCGGTCTTACAATCCAAACAGCATAACTTAAGTTGATGGTTACTTAACAAATCATGTCAAGCGCAAAATAACTTTCTGAAATTACAGCAAAACTTTAGTAAAAACTTAGAAAAGTTACCTAGACTAGATGAAGTCAATTTGAAAAGTTTAGCTTTCATTCATCTCTGTAAATTAAAGTTGGTTCTTTATGACACTAGATAGACCCTCAATTTCATCACAAATCGCACAGTTTCTGCCCATGCCTCAAGACTCTTCTAGCCAGACAGTCCACGAGTCTAAAAAAGCCTTGAAATACAACCGAGAGCTGTCCTGGAAAATCGCATCTAGCTTAGCTACCAGTTTTAGATACGCTTGGGGGGGTCTGAGTTATGCTTTTGAAACTCAGCGCAATTTTCGGATTCACACAGTTATAGGAACATTGGCGATCGGACTCGGGCTATTTTTGCAACTCAAACCTGTAGAAATATCTGTGATCGGCGTCACCATTGGCATAGTTTTAGCAATGGAACTGCTGAATACGGCGATCGAATCGGTGGTAGACTTGACAGTCGGGCAATCTTACCACGAACTAGCCAAAATTGCCAAAGACTGCGGTGCCGGAGCGGTTCTGGTATCGGCAATGGCTGCGATCATCGTCGGTGCAGCACTTCTGCTTCCTCCTTTGTGGGCAGTAGTTCAAATTGCGATCGGCCGTTAGTAACTTATTGGGCCCAGAAAATTTTAGGTTTTAGATGACCAATTTGAGATTTTTAGTTTTCTTAGTCTATATTGCAGCTATTTTTATCTTCGGCATCTATCTAAAATCTTGAAACCCTTGCTTTCAGGGAGCGAGTTAACCTAAAATCTAAAATCTAAAACCTAAAATCTAACTTAACCCGTGATTATAGTCATCGATAACTACGACAGTTTTACATACAATTTGGTACAGTATCTAGGAGAACTGGGTGCCCAGTTGCCGGTAGCAAGCGAAGTGCAAGTCTACCGCAACGACCAAATCTCCTTAGCAGAAATTCGCCGATTGCAGCCGGCAGCAGTGGTAATTTCTCCAGGCCCGGGGCGGCCGGAAGATGCGGGAATTTCTCTGGAATTAATCAAAGAATTGGGGCCGACTCTACCGATTTTAGGCGTGTGCCTCGGACATCAAAGTATCGGTCAAGTATTCGGCGGCAAAATTGTTTCTGCGCCCGTGTTGATGCACGGCAAAACTTCTCAGGTAGAACACGCAGGAGTCGGAGTTTTTCAGGGCGTGGAATCGCCGATGATTGCAACTCGCTATCACAGTTTGGTAATTGAAAAGCAGAGTTGTCCAGAAGTTTTGGAAATTACGGCTTGGGTGGAAGACGGAACTATTATGGGTGTGCGGCACCGGGAATATCCGCATATTGAAGGTGTGCAGTTTCACCCGGAAAGTATTTTGACGACTTCGGGAAAGCAATTATTGCGAAATTTCTTGGAACGGCTTTAGTTGAATTTCTATGAATTTGTAGGGTTCGCTCTCATAGCACCTTACGGTGAGAGTAGGGCACACATTTTCGCACCTGAACCGCCTCAAAAAGGATACAAGCCCCCCACTCCTGTCGTGGTGAACCCCAAATTTTAGACTCCTGTTCGAGATTCCAGATTCTATGCTGCAAGTAAATCTAAAATCTAAAATCTAAAATCGACTGACGGTGTTTTGTGGTATAACAACAAACGACCAACACCCGACAACCGCAACCTAAAGATGAAACGGCGACAATTAATACGTTACGCACAGACGGGTTTGCTAGCAGCTTTCTTCACTGGTTTGCCATCTGGATGGGAAAGCTATCAAGCTCAAACTGCTGATTCTTTGTCGGTTCAGTGGTTGGGCCACACTTGCTTCTTGTTCGCCGGAGGCGGTGCGAGGGTGCTGGTGAATCCTTTTCGCCCCCTGGGCTGTACGGCAGGCTATCGTTCTCCTAAAGTGCAAACAGATTTGATTCTGATTAGCAGCCGGTTGCTCGATGAAGGGGCCATCGACGGATTTGCGGGCAATCCCGGCCTTTTGTACGAACCGGGGGCTTACAAGTCTAACGGGCTGCGGATTCAAGGGATTCGGACGGAAAAAGACCGTGAGGGAGGACGGCGATTTGGGGTGAATGTGGCTTGGCTGTGGCAGCAAGCGGGCGTTAAGATTTTACACTTGGGCGGAGTTGCTGGCCCGATCGGCATTGAAGAACAAATCTTGATCGGGCGGCCCGATGTAGTGCTGATTCCCGTGGGCGGCGGACCGAAAGCTTACACTCCGGCGGAAGCGAAGCAAACTTTGCAACTTCTCAAACCGAAGATGGTGATTCCGACACATTTCAAAACCCAAGCCGCCGATGCTGCTGCGTGTGATTTGGTGCCGCTGGATGAATTCTTGGCGCTGATGGATGGTACGCCGGTACGCCGATTGAATAATGACACGATTTCGATCAAATCTGCTGACTTACCCCAAACTGGTTCGGTGATTGAGGTTTTGAGTTACAAATTTAGCGGTTGATACCCGATTGCTCAGCTTGCGCTATAGTAAGGAAGTTTTGGTCGATCGGGGATGCAAGAGAATTTTCTTGCTATCTTAGCCTCTGGCAACCTTGCCTTTTGTCGAGATTTGGCTAACATAAAAATTCATGTTCACTGTTTTATCTCATAAGGAAATGCAAGCGAAATGAAAAATCAAAATTTACCTAGCTCCATGAAACAACTGACAGGTTTCGCAGCAATAATCGGCGCTAGCGCCTTGATTGGTTTCCCAGCTTTGGCTCACATCACCTCCCATACCAATGTGGCTAATGCAACTCAAACTCAACAAGTTCCAGGAAAGGTGAAAACCGCTGCTTCACCGGCATCAACTGCCGCTACTAAGGATATTGTTGCTATTGCATCTGGCGACGCTCAATTTAAGACGCTGACAAAGGCTTTGGGAGCAGCCGGTTTGGTGACAACTTTACAAGGAAAAGGCCCTTTCACTGTTTTTGCACCGACAGACGCGGCATTTGCTGCTTTGCCAAAAGGAACTTTGGATGATTTGCTCAAACCGGCCAACAAAGCCAAACTTACTAAGATTTTAACTTACCACGTTGTTCCTGGTTCGGTTTTATCTACTAGCCTGAAATCCGGCGATGTTAAAAGTGTCGAAGGCAGTTCGCTGAAGGTAGCTGTTAGCGCAGGCAAAGTTACTGTCAGTGGCGCTAATGTTGTGAAAGCTGATATTAAAGCTACCAACGGCGTGATTCACGTAATTGACAAGGTGCTGATGCCCCCTGATGCCAAGTAGAACTAGCGTTTTTTCGCTCAATTGATATCAGATTGCGTTAAATGAACGCGACGAAGTAAGGACACAACATTATTGTGTCCTTATTTGTATGGTATAGCCTTGATCGGAAAGATGAGGTATGATATAACTGACTTGAACGAAGTGAAAAATATAGCTCCCAAAAATGTCATGCAGCCCTAATAAAATGGAGCGCTCTCAGCATTTGCTCGACGCACAGTATTCACTCGACTGACAACTATCAATGATTGTAGAAAGTATCACACATTGCTTCTACATTAAGCTTATTTACTAGGCGAGGTTTTTCTAAATTGTTGGCAATTTTATCCTGAACACGGGCGGTTACTTCGTCTCGTAATTGACCAGCTACCTCATTAATAGCTTGTTGTCAATTCCGAAAATAAACCCATCCAGTCAGACCAACTGCTGCCAAGATTTGGAGAATGAAAGGAACCACAAGGATGGCTCTAAATGATAACTTACTTGATATTTAATTTGTTGACATTTGATTTGTTAAAATGTGATATTTTATGGGTTGAGATTTATTCACCGAGTTAGAAAAATTCGCAAGATTTTTTATTTTATCGGGAGTACGATCGCAAACTCTGCACCTTGACCTAACGCTGAATTTACTTCTAAAATACCTGAGTGTTTGTCTACCACAATTTGACGCGCGATCGCCAATCCCAAACCCGTCCCTTTCCCTACACTCTTAGTAGTAAATAAATCATCAAAAACCTTCTCCTGCACAATTTCAGTCATGCCAATACCATTGTCTTTGATGCGAATTTTTACCTGTTTTTTATCGCCAGATAATTCTGTCTTGACAATAATTTGATTGGGATTGGCTTTAATCTCTGCATAACTCCGTCCAATATTTGATTCATCCAAGGCATCGATCGCATTTCCCAAAATATTCATAAATACCTGATTTAATTGTCCGGCATAGCATTGGATTTTGGGTAGCTCTCCATAGTCCTTAATAACTTGGATTTCGGGGCGAGTGTCGTTGGCTTTCAGACGATGTTTGAGGATCGTAATTGTGCTATCAATGCCATCGTGAATATTACAGGCTACGGGGCGATCGCTGTCCGCACGCGAGAAAGTCCGCAGACTAATACTAATGTCTTGAATTCGCTTCACGCCTTCTTGCATCGATTCAATTAACTTGGGTAAGTCTTCCCGGATGTAGTCAAGTTCAATGATTTCGATTTCCTCTTGAATCTCTGGATCTAGTTGGGGATATTTTTGTTGCACTAGATCGAGCAACCCAAACAAATCGTTAATGTAATCTAAGGCTGGGGTAATATTCCCAGTCAGGAAGCCGACAGGGTTGTTGATTTCGTGAGCGACACCAGCTACTAAATTACCCAAAGCCGACATTTTCTCGCTTTGAATCATTTGTAGTTGATTATTTTGTAGGGCAAGCTCTGCACGTTGGCGATCGCTAATATCCAAATATAATCCATCCCAAACCATTGAGCCATCGGCAAATCTTTGGATTCGAGATTCCCCATGAATCCACTTGACGATTCCAGATGGGGTGACAATTCGCCCTTCCCATTGCCAGGAAGATCGGGTTTGAATGACGTGAGTTTGCGACTGTAGAAAACTTGCTATGTCATCTGGATGCACCATATTGTCTAAAAACTGCCAATTGGACATAGCTTGCTCTGGGGTAATTTCGAGCAAGTTGTAACAGTCAGCACTGATGTAGTTTAACGATAGGATTCCATCACGATTCATCCGATATTGATAAACCACTCCAGGCACGTTGTCTACTAAGTTATGAAAGCGAGAGTTACTAGCACTCAATTCATTGAGCGATCGCTCTAGCTGTTGGGAATAGGTTTGTGACTGCTCATAAAGTCGGGCATTTTCCAAAGAAATGGCCGCTTGAGCGCAAAGTAAATTGAGCAGTTCGACGCGATCGCTTGTAAATGCCCCCGTTACTAAAGTATTTTCTAGATATAAAATGCCCATCAACTTGCCCTGATGCAAAATCGGGCTGCATAAAATACTATAAGGCTGCTGACGAATGATATACGGGTCATTCGCTACAGTCGGATCGGCCGTCGCATCCAGCAGCACAGCGGTCTGCCTGTTGTGCAAGACTTTGTAAATCAGCTTGTGGGGAATGTCCTGACTCTCCTCAATGGCAAGGCGCTGCAACACGACTGGCTCCGCACCCTCGATAATTGACCCTTCGATCAGTAGATGATTGTCTCGCAAGAGCATGAACACGCATTTATCAGCCCCCGCATTTTCGATGACAATATGCAGCAATGCCGAGAGTAGTTTTTCAAATTCGATTTCACCTGAGATAGTTTGGTAAGCTTTGAGAATGGCTGCTAAATCAAAAGCTACACACACGCTGCTACTGCTGGAACTGCGAGAACTGGTGGAACTACTCCCCAATGAGAAGATAGTTTCTTGAGTGGAGAGGGGAGAACGGGTTTGCTGGAGGATGGGAGCCAGTAGTTGGGGATAGCATCGCTCCAAGTCGGCGACTTTGGCTTTAGCGCCCCAACGAGCATAGCCATAGTAGGCGTTCGTCATGTATTCCTGGGCAACGCGCACTTTATTCCAGTCGAGGTAAAATTTGGCGGCTAGTTCATTGGCTAGTGCTTCTTCTTGGATGTATTCATTGGCTTTGGCTCCAATGATAGCGCGATCGTAATATTCAATTGCTTCGGCTTTATTGCCTAAAACCCGATACTTTTCTGCCTCAACTAAATACCATTTATGCTGATGATTCATGGGAGCATTCTCCGCCCACTGTTGCAAAATAGTTTGATGGGTTTCCACCAAAGGGAGAAGTTCGGCTTGCTCCTGCTCTGGCTGTGTGGTGAAGAGTGCCAAATGCGTCAGAGCTGTGTAGAAATGGAAAATGGGAATCAGCATCAAGCCTGATATTGCCATTAAATGCTGTTTGACTTGAGCGCTATGTTCTAGGGCAGCGGTGTAATTGCCAAAAAAGTAGGCAAGGAGAAGTTTGTAAAAGTAAGCAAGAGCGATCGCAGTAAGATCGTTGTCCTGATGGTGCTTAGGAATCATCACCCTTTCGTCGTAGGCATCACCAATTAAGCAATCCGACAGAATACGAGTTTCCCTCAAGTTCTGTATCGCCTGCTGTTTCATATCCAAATAAGTCTTGGCAGAATATTGCTTCACCTCTGCCAGAACGCCGCTGTAAACTGCAATCTCAGGTTCCCAAGTGTCTAGTTCTACCCCACCAAAAAGTTTGGCATTAAAGTAAGTGCCGATGTTATAGCCAGCGTTGAAAAAATCGCCAGTTTCTATACCAGCCGCATAGCCATCTTTACCCGTCAGCATCGTTGCCCTCAAAGCTTCCTGACGATGTTGGATAAAAGACCCAAATAGAAGTAGAACCTTGCTCTTGAATTCCCGCACATTAAATCGGTCAATCAAGTTCAGTGCCAATCGCCCAAAGCTATACCCTGTTTCCACTTCTCCTAAAAAGCCAGACAGTACCAGACCATGAATCACATATCCCACTGTTGATGCAGGTGTATTCCCAAAGGAGAGCGATAAACTCACCATCGTCGCGCTCAGTATAGGCAGTAATCCCGGCATTCCCTGGATAATAGGTGCAAATAACATTCCTAACATTTGCATGGCTGCCTGAGTATGAGGATCGCTCGTTGTCGGGAGATCGACTAATTCCTCAATCTTCCTACTGCTTAGTTGGGCCGCAAGAGTCTGTAGCACTTGGCTAATTTTGGCTTCGTCAGGTGCAGTCGGGAGTTCTACCCCTAATTGCCCCAAGGCATCTCTACCTACTACAATAGCTTTTAACATCTGGCTCTGGGCTGTCAGTGCCATGATTTGAATTTCGTAAATTTTAACTTTGTCTAAAATTGTTTGAGCTTCTTCTAACACCAGTGCCGCCATCTGTTCCATGCTGTCAAGATCGGCATTCAAATAAGCGGTTTCGGTAGCAGAAATATAGAGGTTTAGAGTCAATTTATACTGACTTTTCCAGCAGTTAGCTGTCAGTAACTCAATCCCTTTTTGCAGATAGACTCTTGCCGCAGTGTATGCTGTAGAATTTCTGCCTTTCTGTCCCGCTTTTAAGTTAAGTTGAGCTAAGGCTTCTCGTTCTTGCGGTGGAGTAATTAACTCACTTCCTAAATTCAAATGCCCGACCACATCGAACAGTTTTTCTTCTTGCTCTAATTCTGATAAATTTTGTTGAAGTAATTGTCCAATTTTTAGATGAGTTGCTGTTTTCTGTTCATCGGGAATCAGGGAATAAGCTGCTTGTTGTACTCTGTCATGTAAAAATCTATACTTGGCTATTTGTTTAGTAGTATTTTCATTTGACACTACTAATCTCTTATTTTCTTCTCCCTGATAAAACTTATAAACATCGCTGAGCGGCAAAATCAACCCTTCTTGTAATGCTTTCCATAAATCCGCAGACGTTTCAATTTCTGATTTTTCAGAAACAATTGCCAAAGTTGCTAAATCAAACTGATTGCCAATACAAGCTGCTAACTGCAATATCTGTTGAGTTGATCGCGGTAGTTTTCGCAATTGAAAACCCATAAAAGCCACAACGTCATTTGTAACTGCTTGCTGATTCACTTGTGCAATGTCACATTGCCACCCCCCTGTAGCCCCCCGTTGGTAACGGGGGGTTGGGGGCGTGAATTGAATCAGTCGATCTTGATGTAATGCTTTGAGAAACTGGGTAGCGAAAAACGGATTTCCTTGAGTTTTTTGATAGATTAATTGAGAAAGAGGTAATGCCAAAGTTTCTGGACATTTCAGTGTGTCAGCAACTAATTGATTTACGTTGAATAGGCTCAATGGCGCTAAAGCAATTGTATTAATCGTTGCTGGGTTTTTTTGAATCTCACTCAAGGTTAAGATTAATGGATGTGCTGGATTAACTTCGTTATCACGGTACGCGCAAATTAATAAAAGATGACCTGTTTCAGCCATTAAAAGCTCCATTAACTTCAGTGATGCCGAATCTGCCCACTGCAAATCATCTAAAAACATCACCAATGGATGTTCAGCACTGGTAAAGACTTGGGTAAATTTTTGAAACAATAAATTAAATCTATTTTGTGCCGCTGTTCCTGATAGTTCTGGTGCGGGTGATTGCTGACCAATAATTGTTTCTAGTTCGGGAATGACTTCAATAATAACTTGTCCATTTTCTCCAACTGCTGATAATATTTGGCTTTTCCAGTGCTGAATTTGAGCCTCGCCTTCTGTTAATAACTGCCCGATTAAATCTCGGAATGCTTGCACAAAAGCAGAGAAAGGAATGTTACGTTGAAATTGGTCATATTTCCCTTTGATAAAATAACCGCGTTGGCGAACAATTGGTTTATGCACTTCGTTGACAACGGCTGTTTTTCCAATTCCCGAAAAACCAGCGACTAGCATCATTTCTACCCCCCTACGTCCCCCCTTAGCAAGCGGGGATTGAGGGGGGTTAGCAACTCTTTCAAAGGCTTGGAGTAGGGTTTTTACTTCGGTTTCTCGTCCATAAAGTTTGTCGGGGATGAGGAAGCGATCGCACACATCCCTCTGTGCAATTTCAAAACTCTGAATTTCACCAGTTTCTTGTAGCTGAGTTAAACACTTTTCTAAATCCAACTTCAGTCCCAAGGCACTTTGATATCTGTCTTCCGCATTCTTCGCCATTAATTTTATGACGATATCACAGATAATTTGGGGGATATATTTGCCTGTTTTCTCCCTTAAATTAGGTGGATTTTTTGCAAGATGACAATGTAATAACTCCATCGGATCGTTGGATTGAAATGGTAATTTTCCTGTCAGTAATTCGTAGAAAGTCACGCCCAAAGAATAAAAGTCTGTACGATAGTCAATCCCCCGATTCATTCGACCAGTTTGTTCTGGAGAAATGTACGCAAGCGTTCCTTCTAAGACATTGGGATTGATGAGTGTTTGTGTTTCTCGTGGTAATAAAGATGCAATACTAAAGTCAATTAATTTAACTTGTTTGGTTTCCGGATTAATTAAGATATTGCTGGGTTTAATGTCTTTGTGAATGATGCGATCGCGGTAGAGTAAATTTAAGGTGTCACACAGTGCAATCGCGATTTCTAAAAACTCCATCAAATCGAGCTTAGTGGTGCAGAAAACTATTTTTGTTAATAAGAAAATGACATAACTTTAGAAAATTCAATCCGCCGCTCTAACTTCGCTAGTTTTTTGACAGAAGCACAAGCGGGAGGAATTTTCACCCAAGGAATGGGCGTGAGAAGTGGAATTAAACGAGCTTGATGACATAAACTTTTCATAGCTCTGATACCAAGCTGTAAAAGGCTTAAACCTCTTTC
>Ga0164305_10000050_pt1 | contig 32414 bp, 33 predicted proteins | sample Whisoiple_237_MG_FD_110215 | JGI IMG/M metagenome (GOLD analysis project Ga0164305, IMG submission 110215) | Soil microbial communities amended with pyrogenic organic matter from upstate New York, USA - Whitman soil sample_237_MG | ecosystem: Environmental > Terrestrial > Soil > Agricultural...
GTCTTGCAAGTTCCCCTACCGCTAGCTCACGCTGTAGTAGCAGGGTTTCTTAACCTAATTCCCAATATAGGCCCCAGTCTGAGCGTCATCCCGCCAATGACGATCGCACTTTTAGATTCTCCCTTAAAATCCGGTTTTGTCTTCATCCTTTACTTCCTAATTCAACAGTTTGAAAGCAACGTCCTCACCCCCTACGTCATGGCACAGCAAGTATCACTGCTGCCAGCAGTAACATTAATAGCTCAAGTATTCTTCGCCACCTTCTTTGGATTTTTAGGCTTATTGCTAGCCCTCCCCCTCACCGTTGTAGCTCAAGTTTGGATTAGGGAAGCCCTCATTAAAGATATTCTAAACCAGTGGGATGCCAATCCTCAAAGGTTGGCGGCAATTGATTCTGCTATCCACGAAGAATATGAATCTATAGGAGTCACCCAAAGCAGGCAAGAAAAGTTACCTGAACACAAACCAGATATCTCCGATGATGCAGACAATGACGATACTGCCAATCAATAATTCAGGTTTGTAGTGAGGACTTCAGTCCTTCTTGATGCCAGATTCAGGACTAAAGTCCTGACTACAAAATTATTTCACTTACCGGACATATCTAACTTAAATGATAAAGGCTATATTAAGGATTCACAAGAATGATTCCTTTACCCGGGCCTGCGAAAATTTCAACGTGAGCTACTCGTCCAGTACCAGCATAAAATCGGACTTGGGCTTTGGCTTCAGATGGCATTGATTTCCAACCACCATCTTTTGTGGAAATTAGATTAGTTTTTAAGCCATCATCCCAGTTAATTATAATTTGGTCTGAACTCTGCTTAATCGAACAGCCTACTGTTTCTGCCTGTGATTGATTCTGTCCATAGAAACTGCATTTAGAGTGATAATTTTCACTAGAACTTATCATCTCGGCTTGCGTATTAGCACTGCAAACGATGGTAGATGCTAGGAGCAAATTTGCCACCAAAACTCCTTTATACAAACATGAGTTAAGTTTCATTCCTCGAAAATCCCGAAAAAAATAATCCGGTACTATTTTAATATAGTAGTTGTTGAGTAGTTGAGGTATGCAATCAAACTTAAGAAGCTTGGTAACACTGGTTTCGGTATACCGCATTTTTGTGAAAAAGGCTAGATCTGTTATAACATTTCGCTGTGTTCTCAAACCGAGACCGATCGCCAAAACTGCATTTACCCGATCGCCATTACCTATTCCATCAAACTAAAATCTAAAAACTAAGTAGGTGAGTGGGAAAATATATATAGCCTTTCTCAGAAAGATGAGGTACGACTGGGCATAGGGCATAGGGCATAGGCCTCCGTGGGCATAGGGCATAGGGCATACCTCACTTTTTTGATAACCGCTATAAGTCTGTCATTGCGAGCGAAACGAAGTGAAGCGAAGCAATCGCAGAGGTTCTGACAACTTTACATTCTGTTACATAGCAATGTTTATTTGCGCCTACCTACTTAAGATCTAAAATAGTCTTATGCGATCGATCGACGAAATCAACGATAAAATCAGCCAGGGCAAAGCCACAGTCTGGACAATCGAAGAACTCAAAACTAGAGTTCAAGAAACCAGCATTACCCAAGCAGCCCAAGAAGTCGATGTGATTACCACCGGCACCTTCGAGCCCATGGAATCCTCCGGTGCAATCATCAACCTCGGCCATACCGACCCGCCGATCAAAATCCGCCAGTGCTGGCTAGACGGCGTTTTAGCCTACTCCGGCTTCGGGGCAGTAGACCTGTACCTGGGAGCCACCCAAGTAGCCGAAGACGGCGAAGAATCCCGCGAACGAGGTGGCGGACACGTCATCGAAGACTTAATAGCAGGCAAACCCGTGCAGTTGCGAGCCTTGGGACAAGTAACAGACTGCTACCCCCGCGCCTCATTTGAAACCACGATTACCCGCGATACCATCAACCAGTTTTATTTATTCAATCCCCGCAACGCATATCAAAACTTTATTGTTGGCGTCAACGGGGGCGATCGCCCGCTGTTCACCTACCTCGGCCCCCTGCAACCAAACCTCGGCAACGCCGTCTACTCGAACCTTGGAGCCATGTCTCCCCTGCTCAACGACCCCGACCTCGAAATCATCGGCATCGGCACCCGCATCTTCCTAGGAGGCGCTCAGGGCTACATCACCTGGGAAGGAACCCAGCACTTCCCGCTGCAAAAACGCCAGCCGAACCGCACCCCCATCGGCCCCGCTGCCACCCTCGCACTAATCGGCGACGCCAAACAGATGAACTCCAAATGGGTGCGCGGCTGCTACTTCAAAAACTACGGCCCATCCCTGATGCTGGGAGTCGGCATCCCCTTTCCCGTCTTAAACGAAACAGTCGTCGCCCACTGTGCAGTATCAGACAAAAAAATAGTAGCGCCGGTGGTAGATTTCTCTATCCCCCGGCGCGTTCGTCCCACATTCGGTTTAGTCAGCTATGCTCAATTAAAGACTGGCCGCATCCTGATAGAGGGCAAACCTGTGCGGGCAGCCCCCCTTGCGAGTATGTTTCTCTCCCGGCAAGTAGCATTGGAATTGAAGCAGCAAATTGAAGCGGGTCAATTTACCCTCACGGCCCCAGTTGCTCCCCTACCCACCGACAGAGTATTTCTCCCGCAAGATTTGTGGGGCGCCCAAGTGAGGCTCGAATAAAGGATTTTAGATTGGCGATTTAGCGGTTGTAAATTAGTCTTGGACACACTAATCTAAAATCTAAAATCTAAAATTGGTTCATTCCTCGATCGGCTTAGGCTTCTTAACCGGCTTAGGAAGAGGTTCCTTCGGGACAGGCGGTGGTGGTGGTGCTGCGGACTTGATGGTAGGACGCCCTACAGGAGCACCGTCACCGCTGGGCCTAGGAGTAAACGGACGCTTCCCTCCTCCTTTGAAGCCACCGGGCGGCTTGCTGCCAGGGGGGAATTTCCGCTTTTTAATCGGCAGGGCACCAATATTATTAGCCTGCTCAATCATCAGACTGTCAGCTTTCAGTTTGACGTGGAAATCCCAAAAAATCCCGATCGCCTTTGTTCCTAAATCTCCCTTAAGTTTCAGTTTAAAAAACTTCATCTTCTCGTCATTCTTGCGGGGAGCTTGCTTGATTTTGACGATGACATACTTTTCTTGGTCTTGGGATTGATAAATCACCTCACCTCTAATCGAAAAATAGCCATCTTCAACATCAGGTTCCGAGGGCGGCAAAGATGCGGTCGATGCTTCGCCGCTAGCCTCAATCTCCGCTGCTTCCTGACTTTCCTCATCAGAGGACGGTTCGGGAGGTTTCTTGAGCGTTTCCGGCTCCCAAACCCCCATAATCTGGGCGTGCAAGTTGCCGTCTTCTTGCCTGGTGCGGGGATAGACCACCCACAGGTGTTCTTGTTCCAGATCCAGGTGATTTTTGACTAGACTCATGACTCTACCCAGCAAAACTGCGTCGATGGCAGTTCCGTCGGCAGCTATCAGCATACCCCGGGTGAATTGCTCTTCTGATGGCGTGTAGCGGCCCCGCACCAAACCAACAGCTCGGTACTGTCTGGGTTCGCTGGGGGGGGGAATGGGATGTTGGCGCATGACGGAGGGTATGTCCTCAGCGGCCTGACTTTCGTTAGCGGCAGGCTCGGCGTTTGCGGGCGGTGCGACTGCTAGGGCTGGAGTATCGCTGACAGGTGTCGAAGACGCTGCTGGCGCCGGGGGTGCAGGAGCATTGCTAGGCTGGTCTTGTGGCTTTGTTTTGTCCTTGTCGAGGGCAGAACTGTAGCGTGGTCGTTGCAGCTTATCCTTGGACGCTGGGGCGTCTGTTGGCGTTGCCGGTTGATTAGGGTCAACAGGTGCAGCCAACGCCGAAGGCACCGGACTTTCGTCTGGTGTCTCAGGAATGGAATCTGTATCTTTAGGCGGATTGACGGCCAGTTCGCTGGGCTGAGCCTTGCGACTTGAAGTAGATTTGGACGATTTGGAAGACCGGTTGGGAGAGGGGTTCATAAAAACTCCTTGCAGCGGAGACACATCCCTTAAGGGAAATTAGGAATAAACTGAAGAAACTGCTTTAAAAACTACTAGCACCTGACAGGCGGGCTTGCGCCCGGAGGTCTGGTTGTGACCCGTCAACGCCAACTTTCAACGCTACGAGTGCCGATCGGTTCGCTGGCTGCTAAAATCCTTGCGAGCAAGGACTTTGGGAGTTGCTGACCGATCGATCCAGCGATAGCGCTGAGTTGGAGTTGCTGGCTAATAGCATTTAGGATATTCAGCTTGCCTATTTTACTTAATCCAATTACCTAACGGCCTGATCCGCCATATTTTCGGTAATTTTTAGCTTGACCAGACTAAATTGGACAGACACCGCAGTCCTTGGGGCTGGGGGTCTGAGTGTCCAAAATTGTTTAGCTAGCATGGAGTTGTGGGTCTGTTACCATATTAGCTGCAAGTAAAAGGCTGCTTTGTCCGTTGGGACTTTGAAGTTAAGAACTTTTATGGTTGCATGGATCTAGTTAAATGGCAGACGCCCCCGGCAATGCCTGAATTCTTAGAAAATAGTAGATTTTAAGCTGGGATAGTTGAATTATGGAAAAAGCAAATAAGCGTCGTGGGTTGATTACTGTGGTGGTGGTGCTGTCGCTCATCGCTTTTTTGGGATTTTCCCTTGTGCCAATTTTAAACAGTATTCTCCAGGCCAGCCAAGCGCAAAGTCGATCGACTCCAACGCCTACTCAGACGGCCCAGTCTGGGGAGAAGCAATCAGAGTTGCTGCAAGCTCAGGCTAGGGGATACGAATTGGTTTTGCAGCGGGAACCTGACAACGTAACGGCTTTGCGGGGATTGTTGCAGGTGCGGCTGGAGTTGATCGGGCAAGGAGTGGGCGGCATTAAGGATGCGATCGCTCCTTTGGAAAAGTTGGCTTCGCTGAATCCTGAGACTACTGAATACGGGATTTTGCTAGCTCAGGCTAAGGAACGCACGGGCGATCGCGAAGGGGCTGCTCAAGCTTACAGGTCAATTTTAGCGTCTAAGCCTGGGGAAATTAAGGCTTTGCAGGGGTTGGTGAATTTGCTGCTGGTGCAGCAGCGGCCGGAAGCTGCGATCGGACTGCTGCAAGATACGCTGAAGGCGGCTCCGGCTGCAAATCAGGCGAAACCCGAAAGTGTGGATGTAACTTCAGTACAGTTGATTTTGGGACAGGTTTATGCTGTGCAGAAGCGCTACGAGGAGGCGATCGCCATTTACGACGAATCTGCTAAGGCTAATCCCAAAGATTTTCGCCCGACTTTAGGAAAGGCGATCGTGCTGAAGGAACAGGGCAAAACAGATGAGGCAAAAACGCTGTTCGATCGAGCTACTCAGTTAGCTCCTCCTAACTATAAAGACCAAATTAATCAGTTAGCTAGTGGCACTCCTTCGCCTTCTCCTGCGGCTGCGGCGACTCCCAAACCGGCTGCTTCTCCTAGTCCAGAAGGTGCGCTACCGAAACCTTAAGGAAAGTTTTAAGTAAAAGAGTTTTGAGTTGTTAGTGAAAAAGTATTAAGTTAAAAACTTAATAATTTAAACTCAAAATAACTGGCTTTTTTCCTAATTACGCAGGATTTAGGAAAAGAAACCCGGTTTCTACGATTAATCTTGGTTCAACGACGACAGATACATGAAGAAACCGGGTTTCTAAGCCCTCGCGCCCAGCGTCCTGTTACCGACTACCAATTACGAATTACCAATTATGTAAGACCTCGGAGGCAATTATGACTACTAGCGTTAACCGCGTTGTTCTACCTCCTGCTTTTCCCGACCACACTCAATTACCAGACTCCGACGGTACTTTTGTAAAAAATTTTCAGGAGCATCCGCAAAGTTTAATTTTAACTGATTCGATCGGGCAAATTTTGCAGGAGCGGCATCCTGACGGACAATATGCGATCGGTCAACACTGCGGCATTTACTGGCGATAAACCGAGCCGGCGGAAAAAGGTGCAGAAGCTCCTGATTGGTTTTATGTTCCCAATGTACCTCCTAATTTAGACGGTCAAATTCGCCGTTCCTACGGGCTGTGGCGAGAACATATAGCACCGTTAATTACTTTGGAATTTGCCAGCGGGAACGGGGATGAAGAGCGCGATTCCCTTCGGGATAGCTTCGCTTCACGTACTCCTTTATCTCGCACCGAGGAAGGGGTAGTCACTAAACCTGGAAAGTTTTGGGTTTACGAGCGGGTGATACGAATTCCCTATTACGGCATCTACCAAGTTAATAATGGCAGATTAGAAGTTTATCGGTTGATTGACGGGTATTATCAACTGTTAGAATTGAATCAGCGCGGTCATTTTCCCATTGCACCTTTAGGCGTAGAATTGGGACTTTGGCAAGGCAGTTATCCAAATCAAACCATGCTTTGGTTGCGCTGTGGGACGAGGAATGTAATTTGCTGTCGATCGGCGATGAAAGAGCAGAATTAAAGAGATTGCGAGGGGAACAACAGCGGGAAAGGGCCGAGAGTGCAAAACAGGCACGACAAGCTGAATTTCAGGCAAGAAGGGATGCAATTCCCCGATTGTTGGGAATGGGTTTGAGTGTCGAACAGGTTGCGGAGGCGTTAAATTTATCTGTGGAGGAAGTGATGGAGAATGCTGGAGAGTGAGATAGTGAGAGAGAATTGGGGAAAAGGGCGATCGGTCTTAATAGACTTCATCATGAGAACCCATTTTGAGCAATAAAATAGCTTCCTCCTCATCTTATGGATCGGTCACAAACTCAAATAAAATCCGATAATCATAATCTATTGAACACGACCAGATACCCGATAAATCTCCTGTCAGTTTGTGAGTTCGCAAGCTGGGGTTAAAGCAGTCTTCAGACAAAAGTTCAAGCGTAGCTTCAATTAAAAGGCGAAGCTGAGGATTTTTATGAACTATTTTTTTGAAAGTACGAATAGATTTGGGAGTCCAACCAATTTTCATCAATCATCCAACTCCGCCCTAAAATCGGCTACCGACCCAAATTTAACATTGCCCTCAGCATACTCTTGACGAACTTCTGCCACTTCCTTGAGTAATTCATTTCGTCGCTGTTGTTGCAGACGATTCTGAAGAATATCTAGAAGAATAGCTTGATCTTCTAATGATAAAACTTCTACAGTTTCAAGAGCTTGCTGGAATTGAGATGTCTGTGTGGTTTTACTCATATTTTTTTTGCTACTTATAATCACGATATTTTGTATTTATTTTAGCAAGACTTATCCTAAGCTAGCATTTTTTAGTTGTGATGGGGAGAATTCCGGAGACGACCTTCAACATGAACAAATTAGGTGTGAACTGCCCGCCCTACAAATTAATACCACATTTGCATCTTCTACAATCGCTTCTCACCCGTGCATCCTAAAGCAATCTACAAGGCGAGCTCACTCAGTAGTCACCTAGAGCTTTACGAACCTCGATTTCTTCAGCAGCGATCTCGATGGCTTCTGGAACCCTTTGTTTATCGATAATGCCTGCATCAATGAGTGCATCAACGATCAAAGCCGCTAGCTGCTCGCTTGTTAAAGTTGATTTGGCTTCTTCGTTCTTAAATTCCTTTTCGGGAAGTTCGCGCATTGTTTTCTTTATCCTCTTTTTTTGCCGTTTAAAATTAGTAAGGTGGGCATCGCCCACCCTACAACTTAATACTTCCTCTCCTGCGGCTCAAACATCGTAATCGCCACCGGCATATAAGCCAAATCAATCCCCGCAGGCGAATAATACGCCATTGTATGCTTCAAGAAATTGCCGTCATCGCGCTCAGTAAAATCTTCCCGCGAATGAGCTCCCCGACTTTCCTGCCGGTTCAAAGCTGAAGTTAAAATCATTTTTCCCACAATTATCAAACTCCGCAATTCCAAAGCTTCCACAATTTCCGTATTCCAAGATTTACCCTTGTCGTCCAAGTAAACATCCTCATATTGTCGCTCTAAATACTCCAATTTCTTTAAACCTTCCTGCATCAATTCGGCACTGCGAAATACGCCACAATACTCAGTCATAGTATCTTGATACTGCTGCCGGATTTGATTGATGCGGTATTTTCCCGGACGTTCTACAAGTGCTTGAATTTGCTGTTTGGCTTCCGTAATATAACGCTGTTCGTCTACGGCAGGCAACTTACGATTTTGCACGAATTGTGCTATGGTTGCGCCAGTAACTTTGCCGTAAACTACGCATTCTAAAAGCGAATTGCTACCCAAACGGTTAGCGCCGTGAACCGACACGCAAGCTGCTTCGCCCGCTGCAAAGAAACCGTCTACCAAACTGTCAGGACTGCTGCGAACTTGCCCGCTAACATTAGTAGGAATTCCCCCCATTGAATAGTGAACGGTAGGGCGCACGGGCATCGGCTGATTTACGGCATCAATTCCTAACAAACGGTGGGCTTCTTCCCAAGCAAAAGGAATTTTGCTCATGATTTTTTCGCGTCCCATGTGCCGCAAATCGAGGTAGATAAAGGGGCCGCCGGCACTACCATCAACATTAATTCCTCGGCCGGCGCGAATTTCTATGGAAATTGACCGCGAAGTGATATCTCTGGGGGCTAATTCCATCCGGGACGGGGCATAATTCGCCATAAATCGATCGCCCTCTGAATTAATCAAATAAGCGCCTTCGCCCCGCACAGCCTCCGAAATCAACACTCCCACGGGATACAAACCTGTCGGGTGAAACTGCACGAATTCCATATCTTCCAGCGGCAATCCAGCTAAAGCCGTCATCGCCAAACCGTCTCCCGTCGAGGCGTAATCGTTCGACGTGGTATTGTAAACTCGGCCGTAACCCCCCGTGGCAAACATCACCGCCTTAGCGCGCACGACCTCAATTTGACCGTCTAGCAGGCGGTACATAACTACCCCCTTGGCTTGGCCTTCTTCCAAAATCAGGCGCGTGACATACCACTCCTGATAGATGTGAACTCCGCAGCGGCGCAGATTGTTGACCAATTCGTGGAGGATGGCGTGACCGGTTTTGTCGGCGGCGTAGCAGGTGCGGCGGTGGGAATGTCCGCCAAAAGCGCGCTGGGCAATTCTGCCGTCTGGGAGGCGGGAGAAGAGGACTCCCATGTGTTCTAAATCTATGACTACACCGGGCGCTTCGCGGGTGAGGATTTCTACCGCGTCTTGGTCGGCTAAATAGTCTGAACCTTTTACTGTGTCGAAGGCGTGGGCTTTCCAACTGTCTTCGGGATCGACATTTTGGAGGCTGGAGGCCATGCCGCCTTGGGCTGCGACGGAGTGCGATCGAATCGGGTGAGTTTTGGCGACGACGGCTACCTTTAAACTGGGGTGAGTCCGAGCAATTTCTACTGCGGCGCGGCAACCTGCTAAACCGCCGCCTACAATGATTACGTCGTGTTCTAGCATTTTTTTTAATTATTTTGAGTGTTGTGCTCAACTTATCGTGACGCAAAAAAAAACTTCCTACCAAAAGAGCAGGAAGTTTTTTAACTTTTGATTTGAATGGAAAATCAAAAGTTAAAATCTCAAATTGGACTAGCCGGCGCTTTCGGCAGGGTTCTGAAGCGACTGATTTCCCGTTGCAGAAGGTTGAGGTTCCGTACCGGGTTCTACAGCAAGCACTTCAATGTTATTTAGCAGAGTTGTAACGAAAGCAAACAGCAAGAAGGGCAGAGACAGCACTAAAATCAAGCCGACGGTAGCCAAGGCGTAGATTTGGCGGGCGCTACTCCACAAGGCGAGTGCCGACGCTAGACTTAGGAAGATGACTATCAGCCAAACAATGATTTGACCGTAAATGTCGCCAAAGGTGAGCGTACATCTAAGGCGATAGTTTTGGATGTTATTCATTTGATGCCTCGCGAGATTGCTATTACGACTTGTCCAAAAATACTTTGACAGTGCGTCAATGCCCACTGTAAATTTCTAAGTTTAGCTGCCGCAACTTGGTTTTGGGGCTGTTGTAAACATTCTTTAATAAGTTGCCACAAGAGTTGGTATATTTTTGCTTCTGACTGGGAAATTCTGCCGAAACAGTTCGCGATCGCACTCGCCCGGCCTAGACACCGGGTTTTTTACGGTTTTGGCCGACTGACTAGAAGTAAACGGGCGAAACAACCAAGGTGATGGCCTGCCGTGCGTCCAGGATTACCAAACCAAGGGATAAGGTGAAAGTCTACTTTTTGAGGGAGCCCTGACTTGGTAAAGTAATGTTAAGCTTCCTGAGAATGGAATCAACCTTTATAGCGTCGCACCTGTCTTTTCGCCCATGTCTTCAGAGAGCAAATTGCTGATTTCGCGCTGTTTCCTGGCTGGTTTGGGAACGCAGATGTTTGTGTACCGCGAAGATCGGATTCCCCAGGAGAGTCCGGTGCTGGTGGTGAGCAATCACCGCAGTTTCTTAGATCCTGTGCTGCTGACGGCGGCTTTGGGTCGATCGATCCGCTTTGCTTGTCATCATTACATGGGTCAAGTTCCGGTGATGAGAGAAATTGTCACGACTTTCGGCGCTTTCCCCTTGGAAGCACCGGATCACCGACAGCAGCATTTTTTCTCTCAAGCGACAGCGCTGCTGCAAAGCGGGGAAATGGTGGGGGTGTTTCCAGAGGGTGCAGAACCGATGGTGAAGCTGACTGGGCCGAATACTGTGGGGAAGTTTCAGCGGGGATTTGCTCATTTGGCTTTGCGGGCACCGGTGCGGGATTTGGCGGTGTTGCCGGTGGCGATTAGTTCTTTTGAGGAACAGTCAATACGATCGGGTGTACCGCTCAAGTTGTTGAGTTTGTTCGATCCTTCGGAACCGCTGTTCGATCGCTCTGGGTGGCATCCTGTGATAATTTATCAGCGAGTTAATGTTTTAATCGGCCGGCCGTACTGGATTACTGTCGAGAGACAGCAGCAATATCGAGGCAAAAAAGCCAAAGCAGTTGTGGCTGAACTCACAGATCACTGTCAGGGTGAAATTACCCAATTACTCCAACGAGGTTGTTTGTAAGTTTGTAAGTTTGTTGACGGTTGACGGTTGACTGTTCGCTGTTGGCTGTTGACCAAGAATTTCAAAGGTGGTACAAGCCCCCGGATTTATCCGTGGAATCAATCGAAAATCGAAAATCGAAAATCCTCAAGCCCCCGCATTTATCCGTGGGGTCGCCTCTAAAATCTAAAATCTAAAATCTAAAATCGATTGACTGTGGGCTGGTGTCATATTTCCAATCTAAAATCTAAAATCTAAAATCGATTGACTTGAATCATGGCAAATGCTAATAACAAGGTTCGTTTCCTAACCCCCAAACCGCCGAAACCAGATCGCCCTTTATTTGTATTTCTGCCCGGTATGGATGGCAGCGGTTTGCTGCTGCGGCCGCAAATTTCTAAATTAGCCAATCATTTCGACATTCGCTGCTTAACTGTACCGGCTGAGGACATGGCTAGTTGGGAGGTACTGGTTAGCGAAACAATTGCCTTAATTGAAGCAGAAAAGCAAGCGGGAAAGCCCAAGAGGCCGGTTTATCTGTGCGGCGAGTCATTTGGGGGCTGTTTAGCGATGAAAACTGTTTTAGAAGCTCCTCAAGTGTGCGATCGATTAATTTTAGTCAATCCAGCTTCTTCGTTTCGACAGCAGCCTTGGGTGCAGTGGGGATCGTATCTGACTCAGTGGCTGCCGGCCAACCTTTATCCGCTGTCGGTAATCGGTTTATTGCCGATATTAGCATCCTTAGGAAAGATTGGGCGCGACGATCGGCGCGCTTTGCTAGAAGCGATGCAAGCGGTACCGCAAAACACGTCTGTGTGGAGATTAGCGTTAGTGCGATCGTTTAATGTTGACGAAAATCAGTTGCGTGGCATCAAACAGCCGACGCTAGTAATTGCTAGCGGTGCCGATCGGCTGCTGCCTTCCCTAGTAGAAGCGAAGCTTTTAGTCAAGGTAATTCCCAATGCTGAAATGGTGCTGCTAGCTAACAGCGGTCATGCTTGTTTGTTAGAAACAGATGTTAACCTTTACGGGATTATGCAAGCTCGCAAATTTTTGACAAAATCCGAAGAAAATCTGTCATTAGTCATGAGTCATGAGTCATGACTCATGAGTCAATAGTTATTAGCTATGACTTCTCACTTTTGAGTCAGTCGGGGCAAAATTAGAGATTGGGCGAGGGGTAAAGTTTATATTCAAATTTACCAGCCCTGACACTCATTAGTAAGTGCCGGAAGACAAGCCACTAAGGACTAATAACTAATGACTAATGACTAATGACTACTGACTAATTAAGACTTAGCCATTTTTGAGCGTTAAGCCGCTGGACGACGCCAAACACCATGAGGTCTAGTGTTACCTTGCGCTCATCTATCAAAAAAGGCTCTAAAGTGCTAGTTTTGGTATTATTTTCAGCGCAGGAAAACGCCCTTTGACTTTGAATATTTTCTTGAGGAAAATATAGGTTAAATTGGCGCTGACCTTCTTGGAATTTCCCAATTACCTGCCAGCAATCCCCGGCGGAACTCATGCCCGCCACTGGGAGTTTTTGCTTTGCCAAACTCACCTCTAAATCCTTAACGCCCTGCTTAGTCAAAGCAGTTTGCAAAGCGGGCAAATAATCTTGTTGAATAAATTCCGCAAAGGGCTTGTCTTCAACAGCAGGTGCTTTTTCCTTTTTAGCTTTAGCTGGGGGCTTGTCGCCTTCGGCCTTGGCTGCGGGCTTTTTAGCAGCCGCTGGAGGCTTGTCAGTGCTGGGTAAGTCGCTTGTCTCGGGTTCGTCGGAACTCGGGGCGTTCTCGATCGAAGCACTGGGAGTTTCCGATTCGCCAGCGGTAGGATTTTTCGGTTCTTTGGGCTTTTTAGCAGCCTGCTGAGGCTTGTCAGCGCTGGGCAAGTCGCTTGTCTGCGGTTCGTCAGAACTCGGGGCGTTCTCGATCGCAGCACTGGGAGTTTCCGATTCTCCAGCGGTAGGATTTTGGGGTTCTTCTGGCATTAACGCTTCCTTTTAAAAGTGATCGGTAAAAGGAGTTGTGAGTGCAGGTGGGGGCGATCGACTTTTGCGATCGCGCACACTTTTTATCGAAAACCAACCGAGAGAGAATTGCTCCTTCCAAAAAATTTGAACTCAAAACGCTCTCAGAGGGCGATCGCTCGCAAACATCACAACTCCTTTGGTTATTCTAAATCTCAGCGACAGCTCGTTCAATCAAACGGCGAGCGAGAGTTTGAACACCAGTGTGTTCGTAGTAGTTGGTAGTCATGTCGAGGAATGCGCCCACGTAGTCCACCTTGTCAGCAGAAATTTCTACAAAACTCTGCAAGTGGCCGAGTACGTTTTGGGGAGTCAAACCTCGATCGCTCACAAAAGAGCTCATCCAGCCAGAAACCGAGTTAAAGCTTTCGCCTATAAAGCCGAGTTGGCCTGCGGGAGAGCCGCCAGGAATCATGCCGCCGATCGCATTAAATGACGGATTGGATTGCAAATCGCTGGGGGAGAGTCTCTGAATCCAAGACTGAGTGGCCATGATAAAGTCTGGCCCCAAAGGAATCAAACCGTCAAAACAAACCAAAGCAGCCATCCGCATCAAGGATTCGCCGCCGTAGTCGCCCAAAGCTGCGGCAAAATCGCCGATGCTGTCGCCGGGAATGCCGTTGATTTGGCAAAAAGCGAGCAACTCAGTGACTAACTTCAAAGAAAGGTCGATCGTTTGAGCTTTTTCTGGCTTGGGGGTGAGATTGCCAAGCATGGACAAAAACGGCACATTTTGGGCGACTTTGTTAGCTAGGGCTGCGGTACCGAGGGCGCTAGAGGCACTGTCGATCGTTTGGTAGAGCCAGAGAGCGCGCTGGTAGCCCTCAGACTTATCGTTGTAGAGGTAGATGGCGCGCTCGCCGATTTGCTGGATCAGTTCTTCGTCAGTTTCGCCTGTAACGGTGCGAATGGTATTTTCAAAGCCAACTAAATTGTTCCACTCACCGGGAACCACAAAGTCAAGCGCTCGCAGGGCTTTGACAGTCATGTTGTCTTTAGGGAGTGTATCGACTAATTCAAAGACAGTTTTGCTCACAAAAAACTCCTTATGCTGGAACGAAAATCAAAGGTATTACTTTTGGCAGATTGCCAAACTTGACAGTTTCATGGTTACAGACTTTGTTCTGATAGCGCTAGACTGGAGTCGGGCGCGGAGTGTGACAAAAGAGATTGCTACTTGAGGCGGGCAAGACCGCCGAGGTTAAATTTTGACAGCCAAGCTTCGCGATCGCTAGCGGTAAAAGAGGGACTGCGCGATTGAACTTTCACCTGATAGCGATTTGCCACTAAAACAGCGGTACCATTAGCACCCTGATTAACGGCGGGATAGCCGCTGATTTGCTTGGTACTTTGCTGGAATTTTGCACCAGCGCTGGGGTTGCCGGCAATGTCGTTAATCGAGAGCACCGCGACATTTTTACCGTCTTTGTTCAACTTAGCTTCAGCAAAACCGGATTTTTCTTGAGCAAAAACGCGATCGAATCCACCCCCAGAAGACGGGAAGTATTTATTTAACTTACCGCCTTCCACTGCCTTCTTGGGCAGGTTTTGATTACTAGCAGTTGATTTATCAGCAGTTGTCTGCTTGGCTTTAGCCGGTTTTTGGGTGCTTTCCTGCTGGGCTTTGTCCCAACGGGAGGGGGCTTGAGTTTGGCCGCAGGAAGTCACCAGCAGCAGTACCGAGATCAGGAATGGAGCTAAGATGCGGCGTGCGGGGAAAAATTGCATCGCTGTCTCCTCATTAGTAGGTTTCCATAACAATTGTGGCTTAGAATTTGGCAATTTGTGTGCTCTGAGCGGATGATTTGTCTTCTTTGCAAAAAAATCCTCTGCCTGCAGGCAGAGGATTTTTTTGCAATTACGAGTTTTGAAGGAAGAAAACTGAAAGATTGCTCCACAGATAAATTCTGGGGATGGGGGTAAAGAAGCTAAGTTGTGTGATAGCCAGGAATCTCAAAACAATTTTTGCTGATTTTCCCTAGATTTATCTAGAAATTTCTGAGCAATTGTTCATCAATCGTCTTACTTCGGCTTTCCAACTTAGGTCTTACTTTAGAGGTAAGGATCAGGCGTCGCTTTCAATGTAGATAAACAACAAACCCATTACCACAACCGGCATCAGCCAGGTAATTAGCGGAATCAAAATCCAAGGCAAGAAAGAAGCAGCGTAGGAACCTGTCATATCAAATTCTCCAAACTAAAGTTAGTGTGTTGCAACAGAGAGATCTCGGAGTGCTGTCTAGTTGACTAAGCCCCGGAAGATGGCATCAACGCCCTTCAAGTTTTCGAGTAAGAAGTAGGCAGCAAAGACACCACCCATTCCGCCAATGAAGAAACCAGCGGTAAACTGGCTCCAGCCTTCAGCATTTCTGAGGGAATCGGGAGTCATCGGATTAGCACTCGGGTAGCTGGTGTTGTCTTGTTTGAAAGAGACTAAACCGTAGGCAGACATACCTGCTGTGCCGAGCAGAACTAAAACGAGGGCTGTAATTAATCCACCGAGATTAGCTGCTTCTGGATAATCTCGCAGAGGCCCGAAGACGATTTCGGGGCCGACGAGGAAATAACCATGTGCCAAACCGATTTCTAGACCTCGAACTAAGGGTGAGAGTCCTTTGCGGTAGGCGGGCAAGTTCCCAATAAATGCTTTTGTGAAATCAGAAGCACTGATGGGGGTGGCTAGATGACCCGTGAAGGGGTCGCCGTTAAAGGGTTTAATAAGCTCTGCATCTCTGGGATCTGCCATATTCTGTTTGTCCTCGCAGTTTAAAAAGTTGAGGCGTTCAAGTCATATTTTACGCAGGGACGTGTTTCCTATTTACATAATTAACGGCGAGCTTTAGAAAAGTTCACTATTCTTTAGTTTTTGGAAGAATTTTTCTTTTGCCTCTTATACCAGAAAGCGAGTCGATCGGGCGACACTCCCAGGAAATAAGCGATGATTACTATTTGATTAATGACGGTGGTTTTGATGACCCCAAGCTGCTGCCAGCGACGGGCGGAGGTCAGCACTGGCTGGGTTACTATTTCAATGCGGCCTTGTTTTTTCAATCGGCGCACGAATTCAAAGTCTTCCATCAGAGGCAAGTCTGGAAAACCGCCGATTTTGTCAAAGGTAACTGCGTGGAGGAAAATAGCTTGGTCGCCGTAGGGCATTTGTAAAAAGTTCGATCGCCAGTTTACCCCTGTTTCTACCAGCCGGAGGCTGAGACTGCGGGCGTCAATCTTGAGTTGAAAGGCCCCCGCTACTGCAGACGGGTTAGCTAGTACCCGACGCGCGCAAGAGTCGTACCCGCGAGGCAACAGAGTGTCTGCGTGGAGAAACAGCAATATCTCTCCAGTCGCGGCGGCGGCACCTGCATTCATTTGGGTGGCGCGGCCTGGGGCGGTGCAAATAACTCGGACGCCCAAAGATTTTGCTATATCTGTAGTACCGTCGCTGCTGCCGCCGTCGGCGACAATTATTTCGACATTTTGGGCCTGAAGCGCGGTGGAGATGACTGGGGCAATTGTAGGTGCTTCGTTTAAGACTGGAATGATAATGGAAATTTTGAGATGGGGATTGTCTGGCGACATACAGAATTAAGCAGCCCGTGAGAGAGAGGGGTTTTGTACCAAGCTTATCTGTTATTTTGCCAATTTCTTACGCCGGGCTCGCCCCTACCTTGGCCCTTAACCTGGGAGAGTTTGGTAAAAAACAAAGCTGTTAGTTGCTCCTTTTTTACACCGGGCCCGCGCCTACATTGGGGTTTCATGTGGCAGGGCGGGTTTTGTACAAAACCCGCCCTGTTAGTTGCTAATTTAGTTGGTAATTTTGGGTTTTTTCTCGCGCCTGGGACTATTGTCCCAAGCGCTGTCTAACCGCTACTGAGATTCAGCATTTGGTTAGACAAATACAATTACTATATTATGATGTTCCGGTTTTACAATCAAGCATTTTTATTAAAAAATATATGACAATTTCTAATAAATTAGAAAGCTTAAATAGACTTTAGTTATTTCAACATATTAATATCTAAACCGAGGAGATCTTCTGGTCTATCGATATCTGCCAGAGTGGGAAGATAAGCAATATTGAGGTCGAGGTTTTGGGCGATCGCCCGCGTACAAGCCAATACTTCACTGGTTCCCCAGTGAATGCCACCGAACAATTCCGGTATCGCTCGCCGCAGCCCGATCAGATAATAACCTCCGTCTTTTGCCGGGCCCAAAACTAAATCGTTCTTGCTCAATTCCTCAAACGCTTGTGCCATAATTTCTGCTTTCAAACCAGGACAGTCAGTGCCGATAATTGCAGTTTTCTCAACCCCTGAATTAAAAGAATTTTGAAACGCTGCTGTCATTCTTGCGCCCAAATCGCCGTCTCTTTGATTTTGACAAATAATATCATTTCCCAACCACTCTTGCATCAGTTGTTGGCTGCCACCAGATCGGTGAATTTCTACCGATAATCGGCGGGCTTTTTGGAGAGAGAGAGCGCAGGCGATCGTCCGTTGGGCCATCAACCGGTGAAGGTTGGCAGCGCCTGTTTTTCCCAGCACCGGAATTAGTCGAGTTTTGGTTGTTCCGGGTTCGGGATAGCGGGTGAAAACAATCAGTTTTTCGGACATCATTTATTGTTGATGAGTTTTAAAGGCAGGGACGGCAGAGCAAGAGAAGAGAAAGAGTGGATAACTGATTCACAGATTACCGATCGATCTTGGTGGGTTAGGCAATGACTTAATTTAATCGCCGCGCCCAACCCAGCATACAATGTATTTACTGAAAAATAGCCAGCGGTTAGCTCATTTCTAGCATTCGTTGGATGGGCTGCAAAGCTGCTAGTTGAATATTTAGGGGCATGGTAATTTCAGGGGTTTGATTTTTCATAGCTAGATACAATTTTTCCAAGGTATTTAATCTCATGTGAGGGCATTCGTTGCAAGCACAACTATTATTGTTGGGAGGAGCGGGAATAAAGCGTTTGTGCGGAGCTTGCTTTTGCATTTGGTGAATGATTCCCGGTTCAGTCGCGACAATAAAAGCTTGGCTAGAACTGGACTGAGAATATTTGAGCAAAGCAGTGGTGGAGCCTATGTAATTAGCGTGGCGCAGCACGGGAGGTTCGCATTCTGGGTGGGCAATTATTTCGGCTTCGGGATTATCGATTTTGAGTTGAACTATCTTTTTTTCTGAGAAGTTTTCGTGGACGATGCAAGCTCCTTGCCAAATCTCCATGTTTCTGCCCGTTTGTTCCATGACGTAACGGCCGAGATTGCGATCTGGCCCAAAAATTATCGGCCGATCTTCGGGAATTTGGTTGACAATTTTAACCGCGTTAGAACTGGTGCAAATTATATCGCTCATTGCCTTAATTGCGGCGGTACAATTAATGTAGGAAATTACTAAATGTCCTGGTCGATCGGCTTTGAAAGCTGCAAAGGCTTCGGGAGGGCAACTGTCGGCGAGGGAACACCCAGCATTTAAGTCGGGCAACAATACTAATTTGTCGGGATTGAGAATTTTTGCGGTTTCGGCCATGAAATGAACTCCGGCAAAAACTATGACATCGGCGCTGGTGTTGGCGGCTTTGCGGGCAAGTTCTAGGGAGTCGCCAATGAAGTCTGCGATGTCTTGAATCTCGGAGTCTTGGTAATAGTGGGCGAGAATGACGGCGTTTAACTCTTGTTTGAGGGCGTTAATGGCTGCAAACAAGTCGTCGGGCAGTCGGGTTTGAGTAAAGTTCGGAGCAGGTGCGGTGGTAAACACAGTTAGAATATTCCGGGGAAGGTGCGGGCTGGACTCAAGTGTATTTTGAATTATAGTTGAATTCACCAAAAAGTGCTGGCAGTTCAGTGGAGCCAATCTCAAATCTCAAATCCAAAATCCAAAATATGCTGCGGGAGAGTGCAAAAATTGGTCGCTGTTTCTTATGCTGAGTAAGAAGGGGCTAGGGATCGATCGCACATGACAAATCACATGAATAAAGCTAAATCTATAAAAATTGCGGTGGTGGGGGACGTTCACGATCTGTGGGAACCTGAAGACGGCGAGGCCCTGAAGCATCTGGGCGTTGATTTGGTGCTGTTTGTGGGGGATTTTGGCAATGAGTCGGTGGAGGTGGTGCGGGAGATCGCCCAATTGGACATTCCGAAAGCAGCGGTGTTTGGGAACCACGATGCTTGGTACACGGCGACAGAGTGGGGCCGCAGTCAGTGTCCTTACGATCGCACTCAAGAAAATTGGGTGAAACAGCAGTTAGATTTAATGGGAGAAGCTCACGTCGGTTACGGGAAACGGGATTTTCCTGAATTGGGCGTAACTGTGGTGGGAAGCCGCCCGTTTACTTGGGGGGGATCGGAGTGGAAGTACGGGGATTTTTACTCGGAGTGGTTTGGGGTAGAAAGTTTTGAGGAGTCGGCGCGGCGCATAGCAGAAGCTGCGGCGGAGGCGGACTGCGAAAATGTGATTTTTTTGGGTCACACGGGCCCTACGGGGTTAGGAGAGGCTCCTGAAGACCCCTGCGGGCGAGATTGGAAGCCGTTGGGAGGGGATTGGGGCGACCCGGATTTTGCGGAGGCGATCGATCGAACTCGGAGTTCTGGGAAGCACATACCTCTGGTAACTTTTGGTCATATGCACCACAAACTGCGGCACACGAAGCACGAGTTGCGGAAGTCGTTGGAGGTGAGTGCGGAGGGTACAGTTTATTTGAACGCCGCCAGCGTACCGCGAATTGCGAAGAGAGAGTGCTCGAAATTGCGGAATTTCTCGATCGTCCTCCTGGAAAATGGAGCAGTGTCGGAAGTGTCTCTGGTATGGGTAGGCGAAGATTTCGCGGTAGAAAGAGAACAAATTCTTTATCGGCACACTGAATCTGCGGCTATTTGTAGTTAGAGACATTTACTGGTATGATAAAATTTATGCGCCCGGAGAGGTGGCAGAGTGGTCGAATGCGCTCGACTTGAAATCGAGTGTGGCAGTGATGTCACCGTGGGTTCAAATCCCACCCTCTCCGTTTTTGAGAAAATGCCCGGTTTTTGGGCAATCGCAACTTGGTCAGATACACCTGATTTCAATTGACAGCCGTAAAGGCCGAGAGTCGATCGCTCCAACTCCCCTCCACTCAAATAACTCCCATTGCTGGAACTCTCTTAGGGTTCCCAGGCTCACCCACCAACGCGGATGATTTTCCCTGTCTTCCAACAGGCTCCTCGGGCGTACTTTTATCCTGTTTCCGAGGGACTCTCGGTACAGCCTCCAAATAGATTCCCAGTCCATCCAGACCGCGCTGCAAAATAACTTTTGCAGCATCCACATCGGCATCCTCATGATGACCGCATTCTTCACAGATAAATTTTTCGTGATCTCGATTTGTGGGACTGACATACCCGCACTCGCTGCATTCCTGAGAGCTAAAGTGAGGCACCGCTTCATAAACCAGAACGCCCGCCCTTTCGGACAAAATCTTAACTTTCTGTTTTAAGGAACCCCAAGCAGCATCAGCAAGGGCTTTGTTCAGTCCAGATTTAGCAGACTGACCGTTAGGCAGATACTTTCCGTTTTCATCCTGCTTTGGTTTGCAGCGTGCCATCATGCCTTGAATATTAAGATTCTCGAACACAATCAGGTCAAACTGCTTGACCAAGCTATTAGCTATCTTCCATTGGTAATCCTCTCGTCGATTAGCAACTTTTTGTTCCAGTCTTGCTAAGCGCTGGCAGGCTTTTCTTCTGCGGCGGGAACCTAAAACCTTGCGGCTGACAGCACGGTTTAGTCGCGATCGCTTCCGCTCCATCTGTTGATAAAATCTGGGATTGCCAATGGTTTGTCCCGTACTGAGAGACATTAACTTCTTGATACCCAGATCTACTCCTACTGCGGTTTTAACTTTATTCGCTGCCGGAACATCTGGAACCGACTCATCTTGCAACAGAACAGAAATATAAAAGCCATCTGCTTTTTTCCCGACAGTGGCGGAACGAATGCTGAAACCATTAAGAAACGGTCGGGACTGAAAAAACGACATCCAGCCAATACCGGGAAGTCGGACTTTATTCCCTTTAAAGGCGACATCTCCAGGCGGGTAGGTGAAAGAGCGAAATTTACCATGCCGCTTTGTTTTCGGATATTTGCCCAATCCTCGGAAAAAGCGCCCAAAAGCAGCATCAACCTGTTTCAGCATTTGTTGCAAAACATGGTGATAGATTTCTTTATACCAAGGACGCTCCTGCTTCATGTCAACCAAATTGGCATCTTGCTGAGCCAGCGGAGTCCTTTTCTTGCCTTTTGCTGTCCAAGGATTGCCGTACAAAGCACCTTTGCTTAACGAGCAAGCAAGGGGGCAACACTCGGCTTGAGTTTCGATGAAGCAGTAGTTCCCCATAACAGGGAATCTTGCTTGCTCGTAGGCTTCTGTCCGCTCCCTAACTCTAAAGTTGTATTGCAAGCGAAGTAAATGAATCCACCGCTCGATTGTTTGAGCTTGTTTGGGCGATGGATTCAGCTTGTAAACGTAAGCCAGCAGCATGATCCTCAATTAATCAGGCTATTGATTCAGCAGATGAGCCACTTCTTTCCCCGCATCATGTGAAATCTGAGCACAGATATCCGCACCATAAGGATTGAGCGTGTTGATCCGCTTGGCACTGAGAACTTTGGCAAAATCTGTAGCTGCTAGTTCCTCCATTGTCATGCCATCTTTGCAGTTTTGTTTGTGTTTCAATCCTCTAGCTGTTCGGAAATCTTCGGTACTACCAATAATCGGCTGATACACCATCGCCTTGCACCAACCAAACCCTCCACCCTGAACCCCATGTTTCTTCAAAGCTGCCTCGTAGAAGTCTTCTTTGGGAATAGAGTCAAGACGGCCTCCAATATATTCACGGCTTTTGCCTTGTTTTTCCCAATTCTTAACTGCCCGTTGCCGACTGCGGCGAATGCCGAGTTCTGGATCTACTTGTTCTTCTATGCTTTCTTTGACCGCGTTTCGCGCCCAATCACGAAACTCTGTAGACAAGGATTCGGCATATTCGATGGCAATCTTGTCTATGGCATAAGTTCCACCGCCTATACCTCCCTGAATTGATATCAGACCAACCTCTTTAGCTAATTTTCTGACTTGGCTTGCCCAAGCTCTGTATTTTTTGCATCCAGAGTTAGCGACTGGTTGTTCTGCAAAAGTTCTCTCCACAACGGGTTTTAACTCAAGCTTAGCTTCAAGGACTAATTCCAACAGCCATTCACAGATACGCCTCTGTATCAACCACTTGTCAAGCTCTTGGGATTTAACAGACCCGGCAGCTTTCCACATATCGGTCAGGCAGATTAGCCCACCGTTTTGCTGACAATGAATCACTAAACCTTTGTAATTCATGTTCTTACTCCGTAATTTCCCCATCGCAAAAAAACCTCCACTAAAATCCAAAACAGTCTTGACATATTTGTGACCGTGTGGTATCAGCTAAGGGTTGACAAATGTGCTATGATAAAAGCACAAGAAACTCTAGACCGCAAGAAATTAAATTCTTGCAGCTCAGGTGTATAGCCCAAAGCCACTACCGAGCAAGATCCTTATCTGTGGGGATGGTGGGACTCGAACCCACAAAAACCCTGGCAGGTTATCCGGTTAGGAGCCGGATGCGTTTTCCAGTTCCGCCACATCCCCAAGTAGAATGCAGCGGCGATACTTTGAATTAGGAACTCAAAGCATCGTCGCTGTTTGTTAAGGAAAATCTCATTTGCGGTGTCATTATGCTGCTCCCAGTATTTGAGGCTGATTGTTCGTTAAACGAATTTGAAGCATAAATATTTCGAGAAAGCTTTTTCCACCTTTTATATTGTGGCTCTGCACCGCGGCGTAATTCTACGCTCAAGGAGTTTTTGGCTCGCCAAAATTCCTCTTCAGATGCCGCGTCAAATATGGCTTCGACAATCTGATCGACTAGCATTGGCTGTTGACGATCGTTCAAAACCTTTTCTATGGATTCTGCAAATGTCAGCCCCACGTACTGAGGACGCTTCATCTCCATAGGGCTGCGCTGATGTCTGTTTTGAGAGCTTGCTTTTTCCAGACTGGCATCTTCAGAAGCAAGACTCAAATTAGCTAGACCTCCTTTTAGATGTTCGTCTGCACCAAGAGAACTTGTCGAAGCTACTTGACCCCCATTCAAAGTAAGTGCTTCTGTTTCCGAAAGCATTTCTGTCGGTGTTGATGCCACTTGATTAGGAGCCACCACCGCCAGCATACCCTCGTAATAAACAATACTTGCTTTTAGTTGTACAGCTTTCGCCTGTACCTCAGCAAGTTCTGACTTCTGCTGGTCAATTTGCTCTTTCAGCCATTTGACGTGCTGTTCGTGGGCAACATCCTGTGCCATAGTTGCTAAAAATCTCTCTGCTTCTCAGAAGATAACACAACAAAACAAATTAGGGAAGCAAAACATAGAAAAAATGCAAAACTCAACCTATCTTTAAATGACATAACATACCCCTGCTAGTTCCCAACAAAAAAACACCCCCGCAGGGGTGCTGTTGCTTACCAGGTAATTTTTCTAGCTAACTGACTCAACTAAACTCTTCCTCATCCGCCGGGTCGCCGTAGGGGTCTTCGCTGGCGGGGCTCACGTTACCGAACATTCCAGCATCCGCTACGTAGTCAGCCGGGTCGCCGTAGGGGTCTTCGCTGGCCGGAGTCACGTTGCCGAACCGTCCGTAGTCAGCCGGGTCGCCGTAGGGGTCTTCGCTGGCCGGAGTCACGTTGCCAAACTGTCCGTAGTCAGCCGGGTCGCCGTAGGGGTCTTCGCTGGCTGGACGCGCGTTGCCGTACTCTCCGGGATTTGAGGGATCTTCGTAATTGCCATCAGGATCGACTTGCTCGCTGTCTGGCCCGACGATCGCATCTTTTAACTTCCGCAAAAATCCATCTACCATGATAAAGTTCCTCTTTTTTATGTATTGAAAAATGGCTATTTTAGATTGGGAATCCCAGATTTAATTGAAAATCACGCAACCGGCAATCTAAAATCTCAACTGGTTAGGCTACTGTGCTGGAATAGGACTTGTAGCTTCCGGCACGCTAGTAAGGTCTCGACCGGTAGTTTGGTTGTTGTACCCCTGGAATTCGCGGTAACGCGCTGCCTCGGACTCCGGAACTTTAATTCCTTCAGGCGGGGGCGTTACCCAGTGAGCGCGATTCTGGGCATCGCGGTAGTAAACGCGACCGTTTTTGGAAAGGTAATATTTTCCCTGGGGCCCCTTTTCTTGCTTGTTTTGGTGCTGGCGGTAGAGGTAGTAAAGGGCTGCTGCTCCTACTAAAGTAATCCCTACTTTTTGAGCATTGCTCAGTCCTTTTTTTGCTTGGGGCGTTGGACTGGGGCCGCGATTAGTTTGCACTCCTCCAGCGCGAGTGTCGTCAACAGGAGGCGGGGGAACGGAACTTTGCTGGCTAGAACCGCAAGCACTCATAAACGGAAAAGTCAGAAGCGTTGTCAGCAGCAGAGCCATGAAGCGCGATCTTTTTGGTTCGGATTTGATTGTGTTCATTGCCGCTCCGAATTGTCGGGATTATAGGTGGTGTGTTCTGGCGAGGTTGAGGAACCTGAGCTGCTGCCAACAGTTTTTAGAGTAAATTAATTTCTCAAAGCAATTTTGACAAAAGTAGTTGCTGAGAATTTAACAGCGCAGGTACGGTATTGCGTTTCTGTTTAATTATCCTCAATTTTTTAGAAGGCTTACTCATTCTAGGGATATAAATAAAGTTTCTTTTATTTCAGTCCGCAGGTATATGCAAATGCGCGCTTTCGGCTAACAATAAATTCCGTTTGTGGACTGCTCAAAGCAAAGTGAAGCCGACGGAGGGGGCGAGTCCGAAACTCAAAGCAGCACTGGCTAGGGAAAGGAGGCGGGATTTAGAGCTGAAGGAAGAAAGAAGAAGGCCCTTCGACACTTTGACTATCCTCAGTGCGCCGCGAAGCTGAGCGGGTAAAAAGGAGGAAGAAGGAAGAAGGAATAATAGCAAGGGTTTGAGCAATTAATTAAGAACCTCCTAACCGTCTGGACGTTTACTGCTATATAACTCCAGCGGTGTTTAATTGTGCCGGACTGCTTGACTCAGATGCAGACAATTTTGTTTTGGAAATTCTGGAGAGGTCGATCGCACTATTGTAGAAATCTATTAACCGCGATATAAAGCCCCCGAAGCTTTGGGGATATTTATGAAATTAAAGAATTTATTGACTGCTGCATTGTCTATCGCAGTTGTATTTACTGCGGTAAAATATCTAACTTTTTCAAATCAACAAAACCAAGTCAAGGAATTGCTGCAAACCAAACAGTGTCCGGAATGCAATTTCAGCAATGCCAACCTAAAAGGATTAGACTTGCAAGGAGTCAATTTGCAGGGAGCTAACCTAGAAGGTGCTAACTTATCAGGAGCAAAGTTGACTAATACCAACCTCAAAAATGCCAACTTAAATAGAGCCAACCTGACGGGAGCTGATTTGGGCTGTGCCGGCATTACTTTCAACCTTGAGGCTAATGAAAAAGAAGCAAATATGGATTTTAATGTCACCGCTGTTCCAGAACAGAATAACCCAGAAAATGCAGTAGTTGGTTTCAATATGAAAGCAACGGATCGAGGAGCGACAATGCGTTTCAACCTGATGGGATGCGCTGACTTCTCCAATGCGAGCTTGCAAGAAGCTAAAATGCCCGATGGCACAATTCATCCTTAGTAAGACTAGCAAATACTGTTTAAATCGATTAAATCGAAAGAAAACCATCGAAAGAAAACCGCTGCCTGACAAACAGGCGGCGGTTTTTTAACAAATTCACTGCCGCCTAAAATTAGTGAGCAGAACCGTTACCGTGATACTTGTCAGTATCGTAGAATCCGTTTTTTGTGCCGAAGAACAGACAGCAAACGGTGAAAACTGCTGTCAAGACTGCTAAAACTAACTTAACGTCCATAATTTACCTGCTGTGGTTGAGTGAGTGCAAATACTCAGATTGTAGAATCTTTTTGGCTGGCGCGGCCATCTACCAGCGTAGCGCCAGATTTGCTGGGCTGTACTCTGGTGCGGCAGTTTCCTGACGGCGAGACGATGCGGGGAATGATTGTCGAAACCGAAGCTTACGGCCCGGGAGATCCCGCTTGTCACGCTTACCGACAGCGCACTTCTCGCAATGAGGTGATGTTCGGGCCTCCGGGTATGAGCTACGTTTACTTAATCTACGGGATATATCACTGTTTTAACGTGGTGACAGATGGAGAGGGAGTTGCTAGTGCTGTGCTGGTTCGAGCTTTGCAGCTAGATGCGGTTCCCCAAGAATTCGCTGGAATTCCTGAGAAGAAGCGATCGCGCCTAGCCGCCGGGCCTGGGAAATTGTGTAAGGTGCTTGAGATCGATCGAACTTTAAGCGGTTTTCCCTTGGGTGCAGGCCAACCGCTGCGCTTGGAACACCGGAGCGAGCGCTTTCAGCAAGCTGTGGAGGAGGGTACAATAAATTTTGTCCAAACTACGCGGATCGGGATTTCTCAAGGAATGGATTTGCCTTGGCGCTGGTATGTAGGGAACTCTACGGCTGTGTCACAACTCTAGTAATGTCAAAGGTATCAGTGTAAATTTTGTCGCTTATCTTAGTGAAATTATGGCTTACTCTTCTGAAAATCCGATCGTACAACTCAAAAAATGCCTAAGCCTGGTTCAGGATGTTAGCACTCACACCGAAGCCAACCGCGCCTTCGAGCAATTGTGCGGGATTATCGATGCTGAAAACCCAATGGCGGCGCAACTTTTGGAGATGCTGTGGGAAGAAGCAATTATGGCGAGGCGATCGGCTTTATTTTGGCAGCAAATGAGCGATGTTGAGAAAGATATGGCTAATAGAATGATGGAAAATATGACGCAGATGCGGCAGAATTATTTGCGGCTGATGCAGGAAATGTAAGATTTTGGGAATGGGGAATTGGGCATCGGGCATGGGGGAATCGAGACTTGGCTCTGACGGGGTAACAACCCCGTCAGCTTGAGCATCTTTTCCCCTGTTTTTTCTAGCTGAGCGAGGCATCAAGGGGTAAAAATAGGTTGTCTTCGATGTGCGATCGGACTTCAGATGAGACGTTACAACCACTGTTTAGGCATTCCATCAAAAATTTATTAGCCTGATAATACTTAACAAGCAATTCTTTTTGCGATTCTGTGAACTGCCAATCCTGACCGATATCACGATACTGAATTATCACATCTCTTAAGTTTTTAGTCCACTCTAAACCATTGTTTAGCCACCATTCCCTAAATATCTCTCTATTTGAAATAGGTAAGTAATTTTTAAACTCTTCAATTGCTTCATTAAACTCAGAATTAGTATTTTGTTTTAGGAACTCATCGAGAGTTTTAGTGATAGCATTGAGAATAAGATCGGAATTGATAATATTAATGGCTATATTGGTAGCAATCGCTCTACTAATAGCAATAGCACTTATATAGTCGATAGAAATGTCTAGGTCAGTTCTAGTGTTGATATCAATATCCAAGCCAGTGGCAATAGTGTTAGTGGTAGTAACCTCAATAAGGCTACCAATAGCGCCGCCAACAGCACAGTCTGGGTCGCTGGCCATAGCAATAGCGCGAGCGCGGGTAAGGTAAAAAAGACGAACGGCTGCTGGTTTGTAAGAAACATTCACTGAATTCGATTTTTTACTTACCCACCTGAGAAATGCCTGGAGTTTTTTATCAGTAGTGATGAGCATATCAACTTGTTGCTTCATTAGTTGAAATAAACTATCTGCTGCAGACAATTTATTAGAAGCCTCCAAAAATACTTGTCGCCACCGTGGTTCAGTTATGTGAAGGACGAGTTGCTGACAACCCTGTTGAGAGCTTACCAATTCTTCGGCACTCAAATACTCTTGAAAGATTTGATGAGAAAAAGAGGATTTTTTCCAGGTTCTTTTTACCAATAAGTCAGAGACAAGTTCAATATCAGTTAAATCATCTGAAGGAGAGAATGCGATCAATTTTTTACCATCAACGGCATCAAATACCTGTATTTTGTATCCAATTTGTTCTAACCATTCAGGAATATCCCGCCAATTTTTTAGCGTCTTGGGTTGTCGTTTTGTCAGTTGTTCTACATACCGATATATTGTCTTGCAGAGGTCAGCTTCCACTCCTCTAGAATTTTTATATAGCTTTTCAGATATTTCCGCAGGACTATAACCACACAGTAATCCACGCAGATGTTTCTTTTCTATCTCTGTGAGTTCCCGTTTCATGTGAGGCGCAAACTCTCGCTTGGCAACAGCTAAGTCTTTGTATAACTTTTGCAGATCCCAATTAGTTGCGGCTTCGGCAAATAAGTCTTCGGATGAATCTGGAGTGCGTACCATCATTACCACACGATCGAGTCCCTAACAGATAATCCTAACAAATTTCCTAACCTTTGTTTGGAACCAACTAGGTATGGGAGTGTAAAGCTATATATGTAGTGATTCAAAAGTCTAAAAGATATGACCAGACAGCAATCCAACCATCAGCAGCTATCTCTTTGCATAGACAAGCCAATCTCCACCTTGATCAAAGACCTCAAAGTGTCTCGTCATCCACTCGTTATGGATGCTACCAACAAACTTGAAGAATCCCTACGCCTCTTGCAATATATCCAGGATGCTGGAGTAGTCAAATCGACGACAACAAAAACAGCTATTTACGAACTCCTGACCAAAGTTTAACGAAACTCACGTCATCTAGTGGGTGTGCATCTTGCTAGCCTCACTTTACACAGGACTTATGCAGGAACACTATATATAGTGTTCCTGCATAAATACGAACGCTAATAATTGATCCAAGCTATTTGCCCGATCGCAACTGCGAACTTTTCCTACTTCATTAAAGCAGCGCCGCGGTTGTAAAGTTCCCGCGCGTAATCAGTCCAAGTTCCCTGTCCCCAATAGCGGAAACAGCTTGTTTGCACCAACAAATTGTAAAGCAAAGCTTGCTGGTATTCAAACTGCTTGGTAACTGCCGCATCTTGCTGCCACAGCGGGTCGTATTTTTTGTGAAATGCAGCGCTGAGTTGATTCATCGGTTCCAAGACATTTTCGTAGCCTTTCACCCAACTCAAATCGTTAGTCCAAGAAGCACCATCCATGTGAAAATTATGGTCGGTTTGCTTGAGTTGCCCGATCGCACTTTCGACTTTTTCCGGCGTTGCACTATCAGGATCGACTAGCTGCCAGATTTTGTGCTGGTTAATCCCCTGACAAATCGGATAATCTTCAGGATTAACCCCCGCCGCTTCAATTATCTCCAAATATTCAGTGCCGTTTAAACCGACAACACCGGATTTTCCGCCACCTTGTTCGCGGTTTTCGTGCCAAGCTTTGACAAAAGCGCTGGGAAATTCATTCATCATCACGCCGCCATTTTCTCCGTCGGCAATCTGAGTAACTAAAGAAGGAACTGTGACACTGCCAATTTGCTGTTTGTTGCGTCCTTTCGCTTCGTAATACGGCTGCATTTGACCGACCAATTTCGTATCAGAACCTTGGGTTTTAATCAAAGCAGTAATACTGATTGTTTCGCCGTGAGAATTGCGGGCAACCAAACGGTTTGGAATATATTTTTGGTCTTGCGACAATCCCGAACCGTCGGGATTTTCTACAGAATGTTCCTGCACCATCAGCCAGCGGTAGCCGCATTCTTTCAAAGCTTTGATGTATTCGTAAAGTGTATCTGGGTGATTGGGAAAGTGCATTTCTGGGGGCGAAAAACCTTTGACGCGCTTCAGGGCATCCAAGCCAAAAATAGCTGCAAAATGATGTTGCCACGCTTGAATTTGGAGTTTGATGTCGGGAATTGGAGTTGAGGGAATGACGGCGTGACTCCACATTGTCCCCAGCCATTCTACGTGAGGTTGATATTGAGGTTCGCAGGTGATGCGCTTGAGATTGTTGAAGATATCGTCGCGCCCCATTTGGCGCAATCCCCACAATAAATTGCCCGAATAGTCGAGCATAATTCGCGGGTTGCAGCCTTCAGCAATCAGTTGGGGGATGAATTCTCCCATGCGAGAATAGCACCAAGCAAACACTCCGGCGTTGTGGTTATCTCCTTGGTTGGGATGTTCAAACATATGCTGGAGATTGCAGATTAGTTCGCCGTTTGCACCTGCAGGAATTGTCGGTTGGTGCATATGCAGGGCGCAGGCGAATCCGGCTTGAATGTTTTCCAGGCGCAGATTTGTGGCAGGTAGAAAGACAGGTTCGTTGCTGTTGGCTGCGGCACTGATTTCTGCTTCGGAGCCGCAAATGTTGGGCAATCCTGAGTTGATTTCTTGTAAAATGGGTAGGTTGGGAGATTGTGCGATCGCAGGCATAAATTTTTCTCAATAATTGTGGAGCGGCACGGTCTGCTATTGCTAAGATAGCTAGATACTTTAACAGTAGCAGAGGATGTCTGCAAAAGATAAATTTCACAAGATAAGTCCGGAATCACAGAATCCCCCAATCACGGGTCAAATGTTTAACACATTTCAAGTAAATACGCGAGGTATATTATGAAATACGAAATCCAAGTTTTGGAACCAACGGATTTGTGGTAGATCCAAAATAACATCAATCCTGAAACCAATAAATTTTACCATCCAACTAAAAATATTCCGTTGGTTCAGCAAGTAGAAATTAACTTGAACAATTCGGGAATGATTATTCAAAAAGGTGCGCTGCATTGGTGTATGGGAAAATTGACTTCCGGTGTTTATAAAACGGATAACCGTTTGAAATAGATGTGGGTATCTCTCATCGCCCGGAGGATTGCTGGGTGTATTACATCAACTGGACGCACAATAATAGCTCGGACAATTTTTGTTATCCCTGTTTCGAGGGAGAACAGACTAAGGCCGACAGATTGAGGCTTGTCAGTCATGGCTAAACCTATAAATCTAACGAAATTACTGCTATTCCTGCATTATTAGAATTACTGGCTCTCACTGGCTCTATTATTACTATTGATGCGATGGAGACACAAACGGAGATTGCTAAAAAGATTATCGATCAGAAAGGAGATTGTGTCTTGGCACTCAAGGCTAATCATCCAACTTTATATTCTCAAGTCTCGACTTGGTTTAAAAATGCGGCGGCACAAAATTTTCCTCTTATTGATGTCAGTTATGACCAACGCCTTGAAAAAGGACACCACCGCCGGGAAATCCGTCAAGTCTGGTCGGTTCCAGTTACGGCTATCCCTAATCTTTACCAACCTCGACTCGCTCGCCGGACTTCAAAGCGTTGTCATGGTTGTTCGAGTCCGTCATCTCTGGAACAAAACTACTCGCGAAGTTCAGTTTTATTTGACTTCTTTACACAGCGATGCTCAACTTATTGGTCGGGCAATCCGAAAACACTGGAGAATTGAAAACCAGGCTCATTGGATTCTTGATTGTACTTTTGCGCTCGGATTCTTGCCGCATTCGCTCTTTCCATAGTCCCAGTAATTTGGCGATGCAAGCGCCGCTTGGCTCTTAATGCTCTCAATCGCGAACCGACTTACCAACGTAGTCTTAAACAAAAAATGAAACGAACTGCTATGGATAATAATTATATGATTCAGGTTATCAGTTCGGCTTTTATTGACAACACTTGAGATTCTTCTCATTCCTTGTGTCAAGCCTAATTGAGATGCTCTTACCCTGGAATGGATACCCCCGTAGATCTAGCAATTCCGGAGCAAGAAATTTTTTCTAAAATCAGCCGCTCAATTAAGGGTTTAGTAGAGGAGTTAAATCTGCCGATTTTGAGAATTTTCAATCTTCCTGACGACTACCATTTTTACATTTAAATGGCTGTTTCCCGTAATAAGTCTTTCCATTTTTAATAAAAAAAGCGCTTTGAAAAGTAGGACATGCCCTACTTTTACCTAGAAAATTTATGTTGATTTAATATTAAACTATTACTGTGCATTACTACCTTCGTGGGTTTGGTGTTTTTGAAACTGAATATATCGATTGTAATTGAGAAAACCTCTTTATATACTGCCGAAGCGACTGCAAGATGAATTCTCGGTGTTGTTAAAGCCCGATCGCCCATCCCACTCTCCAACCCCGCTACCGCAGACGCGCGATCGCCCTTACCTCTAATTTTGCATAAACTCGATCGCCCCCAACAACCCCCCACAAATCCAATTGCTACCGGATCGTCGCTCGAAGTACCCGAGATCGACTACAGTAAACACAAAATATTATTGGCGGTGATTTGAGTGATTGAGACTTTAGCAACAGGAATCGCAGCAGCCGGTTCGCTGCTAGCATTGGGCGGATTGGGCCTAGAGTTGAACTATCGCCGGACTGGGAGTGCAAATAAACTAGAACTGACAGCCGGAGAATGGCACTTAGCCGTAAACGAACCAAACCGCTATCTTTTAGTCGGGGAAATGGAATTCCGCAACCTGACAC
>Ga0164305_10000051_pt1 | contig 32073 bp, 42 predicted proteins | sample Whisoiple_237_MG_FD_110215 | JGI IMG/M metagenome (GOLD analysis project Ga0164305, IMG submission 110215) | Soil microbial communities amended with pyrogenic organic matter from upstate New York, USA - Whitman soil sample_237_MG | ecosystem: Environmental > Terrestrial > Soil > Agricultural...
GTTGCCTACGCTATTGACGCAGTAGCCAAGCCTAACGACAGGTTAGAGGTTGATGACCGATGGGCGAACTAAACACTAAGCAAAAGGAAATCAAGCAACTCTGGGAAGTCTACAAGAACTTTGATCTAGACGAGGCTCTAGAAAAGTTTGCCTCTAAACCAAAGGGCCGGCCACCAGGAAAGAAACCGGTTCCAGAGAATATCGACACTGCTGATTCAGCGATGCGGGAGGGCCGCTTCCTACTTGAACATTTGGAGAACGTAAATGTACCCATGGTCAGGAAGCAGTGCAAGCAATGCGGAGAAGATTTCCTGGCGAGCTACAAGCATATCGCACTCTGCTCCGACACTTGTCGGGCAGCTTATTTTCAAAAGAAATATGGCTTTGTCTGGAAGCCGGAACGTACGGAGAATGAGCGGTGGGAGTTTTGGAAAGTGCCACCATCCATTATCAGCCCAGCAACTCTCAAGAGGCTTGAGGCGTTTGCCAGGGCAATCCTACAACTCGACTCTCCGGAAGAAGATGCGGCTCAAACCAGTTCCGAGATTGGAGGGACTGGCACAACTCCTAGACAAAGACTACCAGCGGATTATGAAGTGGAGAACGTTACCAATGCAAGTAGACAAAACCCTTCTGAGCTTAGAAGGCTTTGCAAAGAAGGAAAGATAACACCACACGAGCTACAAGAACAGCTTACTGCGATTTTTAGAGGATAGGAATTGCCTAGCTACACGTTGCAGTCCTGCTCTCTCTTCTTCTGATTTACCGCCCCATACCCCAACTACATTATGGGTTATGGCATAGTTTAAGCATTTGTTTATAAGACAACAGCCTGAGCAAATCTTCTTTGCCGCCTGAATTCTCTTGGCCTTTTCCATACGCGATATCTTCTCGTCAGGGAGGAAGAATGCGTCTGTATCCATTCCGACACACTTAGCGCCGGACCACTCGCGTTCCCACGGCGTATAGGCGTTTGTCATACCACACATGGTATCATGCGAAGGAGACACCGAGAGTGTGAGGAGTATAACACATGGGAATCCGTGACTGGGCCGACGTTCTTCGAGCTAGTCCAATCTTTCCATACAAAGTAGCAGAACACAACAACTGGCGAAACAATCAACCAATGGGTCCGCTTCATAGCCTGGACTATCTTGTCTGGCACCATGATGGTTCTCCGCCCGGACCTACTCCGGGTGATGTTGATTGGCTGATTAACGCATACAATGCTGAGCAGCCGTCAGCACAAATCATTATCGGCTATGATGGAACTTGGCATTTTGTCGGAAGCGGTCTTGCATGGCACGCCGGTGTCACCGATAATATCGTCACAAGCTATAATTCGGCTGGCACAGAAACAGATCAGACGACAGGGGAACAACCTTCACCTGCTTTGATCGACAGCGTGCAACGAGGCTATGCCTCTATCTTTCGACATGAAGGCTGGCCGGCTTCGCGAATGCGATTCCACAAGATGATCGCTCGCCCTGTCGGAAGAAAGCCTGATCCTGATTTTGGAGAAACTGGTTCATCTTACGATCCTGCTGTCTGGCAGAGGGAATGGAATGAACAGGTAGCAATTATTCAAGGTCTCATCGACAGCGGCAAACCTGCAAATTGGTGGAACCAATGGTTTCCGGCAGCCTAGTAAAATCACCTCACTATGACTTCTACAAACAACAGGTAGACAAAGCAATCAGAGATTGTAGGATGTGGAATGACAAAGTCAGACTCATTGTCTACACTACAATTATCACTGAAACTTGTGACGGTAGACCTTTTGGCTGGCTCAATTACACTAACCCTAGGGAACCCTCCTTTTACAACTACCATCCTAATGACGGCGATCCCCCTAGTAAATCTTGGTCTACTCAGCGAAGTGGTGGACTTTTTCAGCAACAGCCGCAGTTTTGGGGACCTGATGTCATGGACCCTTACAAGGCTGCCACAGGGTTCTTGGTCGGATTCAAGTTCCCTAACGGTAGTAGTGCGGCAGGACTGAATAAATACGATTGGCAGAATATGCCGATCCACGAAGCCTGTCAGAAAGTTCAAGGTTCAGAGTTCTCGGCAGGCGACAACTACAAACGCAACATCCAATATGCTCAAATCGTGCTTGACTCCGGCAGTACTCCGACAGAAGATAACTTCTGGAAAGGTTGGTACCCAATGACCTACACAGACCCGGATTCGTATTTCAACGATCCCAGTAAGGTCCCGATGGGTGGGATGCCGGGAACCGAATCTGTCATCGGAAGCCTTGCAGGAACTAACCGTGGAATTTATCAGTTTGTTCCGAACTGGATTAACGTCTCCAAGGACGCTGTCATTGGTGCACTGATCCCAGAAATTCGACAGGTCTGCAACGATTCTGTCAACGCGCTTCTGGCCTACCGGTTCGCTTTTGGAAACCAGGACGGCATCCCGGATGACCAGAAGAACACCGACAATATCATTTCATCCATCAATGCCAGTAACCAGCAGATTTTCAGCCCGGTCAATGGACTTGGTAAGATCATGCAAACTCTGACTGATCTTACGCTTAAGGTTGATGCTTTGCAAGCATCAGTTAATCAGCTTCTTCCGAAGCCTCCTAGCTGAAGCTGAAAATCTTTCTGCTGAAGAGAAGGGGTTGTGATATGACAACCGATACAATCATGTATATCATTCTGATCTTGGTGATCATCCTGGTAATTGCGTCAGTGGTCGGATTCGTTCGCCGCTAAAGTAGTGCCAGGATAATTGCAACAATAATTGCAGTCGCTGACAAAGCAACCGACAGCACAATGGCAACCACCTGCCGAGTGTTGTCGGTTGCTTTTGCTGTACCGGTAGAGGTTCCCTCGTTCTTATCAACTCGCGCTCGTAATTCTGCAACTCTTTCAGCCATTGCAGCAATTTTGGTATCAATTTCAGTATGTGTGACAAAAGTAGCAGCCTGGTCAGTCAATTGAGCTCTAAATTCATTAACACCTTCAAGCCGTTTCTCGGCTGCTGTCTCAGCTTTGGCCACCGCTCTTTCAGCAGCTGCCATGGCAGTAGTTGTGGCTTTTTCAGATGAAACTGCTCTCTCATCCAAAAGAGCACGTAAGTCGTCAATTTGACGCTGCAAATACAAATGCAGAGTATCGACAGTCCAACCAGACTCAACCTGGCCAGTTTCTCCACTCATATCATTCCCCCGGGAAGCGAATCTTAACGCCCCAAGCGTAGCCCGAATTTACTTCGCTGGCAGACAGCTTTCTGCGTCTTGCAGGTCTACCCTCATCATAAGATTCAATGATCTCATTATTCCCAGCATAAATAGCAATGTGGCCAACCTGAATGCCGCGAGAACCACCATTGTTCCACGCGACAAGGTCACCTGGTCTAAGTTGAGAAATAGGAGCCTTCGTACCGGTGAAAGCTTGTTGTTGGGCAGTTCGGGGAAGATTAATTCCAAGCTGTCGATAAATCTGCTGGACGAGTCCGGAACAGTCGACACCGGTCTGAAGAGAGTTACCACCCCAAACATACCCGACACCAGAGGCAATGTAGTTCATACCCTTCTGAACCGCAGTCATACGTAACTGTCCGGTAGCTCCGGCAACAGTTGTATTGCCCATCATTACTGTCGGATTTGCCCAAGCCGCAGTCTTTTGAATAGGCGGTACAGAACTAGGCAAATATTTCCGGTAGGCACCACTGTTATAGACAGACCAGTCACGGAAAGTTCCGCCAGCACCCTTCCAAATATTGAAAGCTGCGACAGCACTTTGGTACGGATCAAATGGATTGCTTGGATACCAGGAATTGCCTTGGTGAACCGAGTTAATTTGAAACAAACCACGATCGACAGAACCATTGCGGTTCGCAGTGTTTACTGCACCAGGATTCCACGACGATTCCGCCATGGCAATAGCCATCATTGTCGGAACGGCAGATTCCGGAAAACCTGCTGCCCTGATGACATTTGCTACACCCTGAGCACCGCCAGCACCCCAACCAGCACTAGAATTCTGTCCAGCTTGCTGGTACTGCATCATATTCAGCTGACCAAGATTACCAGCCGAATACAAGGAATTCATGGCATCTTGCCATGCTTTTTGACGCTGAGCTTCTGCCTGAGCAGCTAGAGCTTGTCGCTGCCGCTCCTGCTGCATTTGTGCCGAGAGTTGTTCTCCGACAAGAGCTTTCTGGCCAATGTCTCGAATTGGCTGAAGCCTCGCCGCAAATTGATCCAGGCCAAGAGTATCAGCGATGGGGCTGATATTATCTTGCTCATGCTGAGAAGCTTGTCGTTGCTGAGTGACAGCCGCTTTCTTCTGCCAGTACGGACGATAATCGTACTCGTCCAGCGAACCTTCTTGCTGGACAGGATTTGTGTCAGGGTCCTGAGCCTGCAATTCACTCGGCCGGCGACCACTCAATACGTCATATATTGAGTTGTCGACAAGGGCCGAAGTCACTGTGCGCGCTCCTTAGTTGCAATATTCTTGTAGGAGGGCTTGCTTGTATCCAGCAGGCCGAGACCTGTCAAGAAGTTTACCAACTGAGTATTAAAGACCCTGTTTTTCTCCCCAATTTCGACAGCGCGTTGGTCAGCACCAAGTCCGGTGATACTGGTTCCAGAGATATTAGCAACTTGATTTACAATAGGAATGTTGCTATCGACATAATCCGACATGTCGCTGATATTAGCGCCAGTGTCGACCCTTGTCCGGGACGTAACTTCGTAAGGCACCTTAAAGACAGGATTCAGCATTCCCGCAATGTTTCGTGCAGGACTCCCATTTAGAGTGTCGTTAAGCAAAGCTTCCTGTGGCATACCCAGCGCAACAGAGTAATTTCCTGCAATCGGTCCGGTCAAGTTATCGAGAATAAACTGAGGGTACAGTTTATTATTCGGGAACGGATCGACAAGAGTATCGGGATTTACTCCCATCATCTGAGCAACATTGTACTCGGCCTTGAACAATCCCGTAACTCGGCCCGGCTTCGACAACATAGTGCTGAACACTACTGGCATTGCCTGTCGGAACCAGTTGTAGAACGGGAAAATTCTACGCATGTACTTCTGCTCAAATGGCGTCAGTCCCCTGACGTCAGGGTGGTGTCGACGAACAATAATTCCAGCCTCAGAAACACTCTTGCCTTTTTCCAGAAGGTGCTGGAAGTGGGCAAGTCTTGAGAACTGACCTTCCGCCTCATTAACTTTGCCCATGGTCTGCATGTAGCGATTGGCCATCATCTTGTCGGCAATCTTGCTGGTATTCTCCATGATATCTTCTGTGGAGTGCCAGTTTTGCAAGATGCCTTCATTATGGGCCATCTTATACAGACCCTGGTAAGTAATGTCCTGGCCCTTGTATTTGAATGCCACATCAGACCCGGAGACTACTTCATCACGCAGCTTTTCAAGACCCTTGACTCCGGTCTTAGTAAACTCACCGGCAGCCTGCATTGTCTTAGCTGCAATTCGGTACGGTCGAACCGACATGACGCCATTGAACGCTGCAATCATAATATCTGACCACAAGTTTCTAACGACATGCCCTGGCCGAGCAATAGTCATAAAAGGCTTCCAGATTTGCATGATCGGATCAATGATATGATTCGCAAACCATGCAATCCCTCCCTTTTGACCCCGGAAAGAAGTTTGGGAGCCGATGAGTCTATCCAACTGCTGAATATACTCACCGGCATCCCTGGGATAAAAAAGACCTGTGTCGACGTAATTCCCAAGCTTCGAGAGTTCTCCGGCTCGCAGTTTAACGTAACCCGGCTTAGGTACGTTACTGCCGAAGCGCGACGCGGAAACCCCAACCGTTTGGCGCGTCTCGATTAGCAAGGCAGCCTTGTTAATTTTCTCAAGCTCTGGCAGCGGATCTTTTATGTCCCAATCTCGCACCTGTTCCGGAACAAGTGCGCGATCCTCCGGCTTTGCCGGCTTCTTGAAACGGAACTTACTTCCCGCTTCTTCCAGAGCTTGGTTTATTGCGTCAATGGATGCACCATTACGCCACAACCTTCCACGTAAACCGTTACCGATCGTATGGTCAATAACTCCTTTCAAATCGTTGTATGCGGCAAGTACGGCAGGGTCCTCTGGAATCTGCCCTCTACGAAATGCTGTCCAGGCTGGATCAACACTGTCACCGTGAGTCTTTGCAATTTTGCTCAGAGAAGCTCTAAACATCAAGCCTTCTCTGTCAGCGCGAGATTCTAGTGCACGCCACTCGTGTGCTTGTCCACCAGTATGGTATCCGAATTGGAAAGCATTCTTGAGCGGATGCATAAGCTTATCGAGAAAACTGTTAAGCGTAATGTCAGTCTTTTCGCCAAGAGTCAAGAACGGAATCCCAGCTTCTTTGGCAATTTGGTCAGCATTACGCTCGACAAGAAGATATAGCTTCCCCTGTCGGAGCATAATCTTCTTGTCAGCTTGGGGGGTAAACCCTTCTCGAACTCTTACATTCTCGGCAAACTTAGCGTTCCTCGCGGCTGCAAGGTCAGCTTCCGGCACAACTTTAGCAACCATCGGGCCAACTTGATGAACTGCTGAGACAGCAGCATCATTAGAGGCTCCGATTTCTTTGGCAGACTTACTGATGTCGTTTCCGACATTTGCTACGGAATCAATTGCTTCCGACAGGGAGCCTTTCGCCATAGAATTCTGAACATCATCAGCTTTGGTCTTAGCGAGAGTCTCTCCATCGACAAGGTCCTTGGTCCCAAACTTCTTACTGGTCTCGACAAGCTTTGCAGCGAGGGCAGCCTGATTCATGGCCATGGATCGAGCAACAATATCTACCGACCCAGCTGCTTCAATACTTTTTGCACGGGATGCATTTCCACGCAAAGCTTCTCGCATAGCCTTGGCAATTGCCGGAGCAGCTAGTGTAGGTTCGACGCCTAGCTCGCTCATCCTGAGCGCTTCAGCGGCCCCGGCGTGCCACTGGGAAGGGTACAGGTTACCCGCACCCTTCTTAGAAGCCGCACCAAAGTTGTAATCTTCGACGATATTTCTAGGCAAAGCCTCGAAAATATCGGCTGTCGACATGGTGTAGGACTTGCCATCAGTGGAAGTAATCTTCGGTTTGACGCCTTGACTTGCCAGTTCATCGAATTTCTGCCGGGCGGCTGGAACTACTTCGTTGTACATAGCCTCTGCACGGGTCACATCTGTCGGAGGCGTCCTGTTAATCATCAGATCAGCAGGAATTTCGTTAACCTTGACATCCCTCGACAGGTGCGACAAGTTTCGGCCAGCTTCTAGTCCACGGCCTCTGGCCGCTTCCTGCGCAGTACCGACAATTCCGTCTTTCTCCATAAGTGCCATGTGGCGCTGAGCAGTTTTGTAGTCGATTCCCAAATCTTGCGACAGCTGTCGAGGCGAAACATGCATACTGTCGACAGCATATTGTGCCGACCGCATGTACTCTTCCGGGTTTATCTCCTTAATAAATCCGGGAGCCTTTGGCATAGACTTCTCAGCTTGGAAAATATTATTGGCAGCCTTAGTGGTCAACACATTAATATGCTGACCCATTGCAAGACTGTCAAGAGTTGTCGGCTGCTCAGTACTGCGCTTAATGTGGTCAAGAACTGGCGGTTCGGCGGTGATCGCTTCCTTAACAATCTCATCTGGAATAACATGAGCCGGTGCCGCAGGAGCTACTTCAGTAGGAATCTTGTACTTAGCAATCTCAGCCGGATCAGTAATTTCCTTCCAGTACTGTCGAACAGGTGCAACGGCCGTAACTTCTTTTACTGGCGTGGCAGCAGCTTTTGCAGTTTCGGCAGCCTTTGCGACATCAGTTGCTCCACGAGCAGCTTTTGCACCAGCACGAATAGCCGCCGTAGCTCCGCCAGCGACAAGATTAGAAGGATCAAGGGCAATGTCCAAAGCGAGCCCGCCAGCACCCGCCAGGACATCTTCTGCTGACCCACCGATATGATTCTCAGGAGTTCCCCCAAACAAGAAAGTTTTGTCGAGGTTGTCTCCACGAAGACTTTCACGAATGGCATCGGAAAAAGTAGTCTTTTCCCGTCCAGTAAAGCCTTCCCAAGCGGCACCAAATGGATTACGTACCTCTGCACCGGCATCACCCTGCAAAGAATTGATATTTTGTGCTGTGGCTTTAGCAATTCCTGCAACGGAGTAAAGCGGACGGGAAAGGATGTCGAGAATTCTTGTTCCGACACCAGGATCAACATTTTGCTGAATGACATCGTCAAATCCACCCCAATTCTTCGGATGATATCCCGACAAATTGAGCGCCATTTGGGTTGACTTTGTTTGGGGCCGCCCTGCCCCTACTTGCTGCAAACTTTTAATATACTGATTAGCTAGGGCTGTAACACTGTTGTTGGTGTTAGCCATAATCCCTACTTCTTATTGTAAAAATTCTGCCAGAACGAAGAAGCGGCAGCTTGTGCAACTAGTGGATCGAGACCTTTTTGCTGTGCTGCCCTTTTAACATAATCTACGAACTGGTACATATTACCTGCAATAGCGGCCGGGTCCTCGCCACTTGCAGCCGCAGCAGAAACTGCCTGTGTAACAAAGTCATAGTAATCTTTAGCAGCAGATTGGTTTCCACCTGTTGCAGAAGAAATTTGACTGATAGTCCTCGACACGGGGTCCTGGTCGTTCAGTGACGTACCACTATGCTGCTGGCTCTGATTATCAATTTCCTGTTGCCTCAAACGCTGATTTGCAAGAGCGGTAGCCAAATCAGTACCGTACTTTGCCTGATCCAACTGATACTGTCGATCGACATTAGCCTGATTCTGTTGAGCTTTCTGTTGATCGAACAACTGACTCAACTGGGCCTGCTGTCGTTGCTGACCAAGTTGCTGCTCCTGCAAGCCAAGATTTGCGGCAAACTGTTGGTTCTGAGTGTTAGCACCGTACGTATCTTTGTAGGCACCATAATTAGCCTGCTGAAGCTGGAAATCTCTATCCGACAATTGCTGAGCAAGTGACAATGCAGCTTGAGCTTGGTCACCCTGAAGCTGGAACTTATTCTGCTGATATCCTTGAAGAGTATCTCCGAGACGAGCAATAAGCTGCTGTCGGGCTGCAACACCTGCTGTATCGTCAGCCTGAGAAATATTACTTAGGTAATCAGCCTGGCCTTGGCCCTGCTGAACAATTGCAGCATTCTGGTTTGCACCTTCACGCTGCGCCTGAGATTGCTGGTAAGCCTGGTCAGCAGAATTGTTACCAAGCACATCCTTGGCAGATTCTTCTTGCCCAAGCTGCTTCAGAAGTGCGGCTTCCTGATTCTGAGTGCTCGAATAGTTCTGTGCAGTGTCCTGGACAAGTTGATTCGTAGCATTAGTTTGCTGCTGAGAAGCATCCTTATAACGAGCCGCAGAACTAGCCGCAATCTTAGAGATATTGTCGGCAAGATTTTGGTACAATCCTGCTGTGATCTGATCGTTGCGGTTATATTGCCCTTCTGCCTGTGCGGCCGCCGCATCGATTGCCCTGTACCGAGGGTCGTAAATTCCCGCTACCTGGTTTCTAGCCTGGTCTGTGAAATCCCGGTACTCGAAACTTGGAGCCTGAAAAGGTTCCGGGTTATAGCCAATACCCCCGTCGGAACTTCCATCAAATCCACCGGGAGCAGGGTTATTGGCACCACGTTTTCCACCGACAGCAGGGCCGCCCAAATCTGTCTTTAGACCGGCACCAATAGCTTTTCCGCCAGTAGTAGCAATATCAGCTACACGGCGAGCCACATTTCCCAAGGCTCCGAGGTTGAAGTTTCCCAATGCTTGCTGAGCAATCGTCCTGCCAATGTTTCCAAGTGTTGTCGGACCACCTGTATTGCGAGCAGCTTGTGGTGCCGACTGAGGCAAATTACCGCCATTAAAAGGATCACGAGTCGTCCCAACTTGGCCGGTAAAAGGATCGCGTGCGCCACCACCCGACAACGGATCAAGTCCCCGCTGTGGGACAGGATTTCGCTGGGTCGACAAAGCCGCCCGAAGGGCTGTCGGATTTTTCAGCAGAGCTTGAATCTGCGGAGTACTGTAGCCCTTGGCGACAAGCGTCTGAATTTGAGCCTGGGTAGGAGCCATTTAATTATGCCGCCCTTTGAATCACATTCTGTCGGCCAGGAGTAACCTGATCCCGAGAAACACCAAGCTGAGCCATAATCGAACTGATGGCATCTTCCTGGGCAGCGGCGTCTGCGGCATCTTGCTGGCCGTAGAAACTACGCTTATTCAAGTCTTGAGTGTCGCGCCAACTCTTTTGATCCGTCAACGCAGAATTTCGCCGATCGTTAAACTGGCTATTCATATTCGACAGTGCTTGCGCATACAAACCAGAATTAAACAATCCTCGTCCTGCGAAATCACCCTGATTTGCCTGGTAAGCGTCACCATAAGCTGAACCCTGAGCATTGGGGTCGAATCCAGCCTCGTCATTTCCTGCACCAAGCTGCAAAGCTCTCATTCCAGTACGAGGAACTGCCGAACGCCAGCCCAATTGTCGCTGAGCATTGTCGAAAGTCGTGTCGTACTGACCACGAGCAAGAGCCTGCTGGGCGTCAAAATCTGAGCGGGCACGCTGCATTTCTGCCTTGGCTCGCTTATAAGGTTCACTGGCAAGCGGATCAGGAATTGTAATATCCTGCATTACCGGAGCAGGAGGCGCATCACCCCCGCCACCAAATCCACCAGAGAATCCGCCAGAACTTCCTCCGGTGTAGTCTCCACCGCCTCCTGAACTTCCACCAGAACTTCCACCAGAATAACTTCCACCCGAACTTCCCCCTGAACGAGCAGGTGCCGGGGCGGAATAAGATGGAGTGGCTTTCTTTGCAGGTGCCGGGGCAGGTGCCGGAGCCTTATAAACCGGGGCATTCTTAATTGCCTTGGTTGCAGTTTGCACACCCTGAACTGCACGGGCTGCAACTTGTGCTTTCTGAGAATTTTGAACTGCCGTAGTATATGCCCGCGCCGCGGCAGCGGCACGAAGAATATCAGCGACGGTGGTCATTTACTGAAGCCCCCTCAAATAATCCGGGTCCATGAATCGCTGTCTCTGACCAGCGCTCATTCTTGCCAAAATGGCACGCTTTCTTGCCTGAGCCATCATATCTCGCTGCTGGTAACCTTCCTGAGCATCAGGAGAAACTGGTCCTGATGTCGGATTCGGCCGGCCAAACCCATACATTTTCGCACCGGCAGCATATGGAGTGTAGGCATCAGGCTTACTGAAGCCGGCATAACTCAGGCCATAATCCATAGACATTAGTTCGTCTCCTTAGCCACCAACTGGGCTTCTCTAAGGAATACTACCATCCCAATGATCTTCACACTGGAATCAGCACCGTTTGTGTTGGCAACAGCCGCACCCGACAATAAGATATACATAGTTCTGAATCTGAACTTCTGCTTGATACTCTTGACATCTTTTACATTATATTCGCCGGCAGCAGGTGAAACAGTCGAACTGTATGCCGTCAAATCAAAGTCATCCCAGTTTCCCGGATCAGACCAAATAAAATGCGCAGCTTCATAATCCCATGTCGGATTCTGTTGTGAGTTAGGGATTCTGATTGTCGTTGTAAAGTTGCCAGAAGTCGCAATCTGCACATGACCATGTGAAATAACTTTGAATCCCTGTGGGATGTCAAAGTTAGTGATCTTGGTCTGAACACTCCAGTTAAACGACTCTGTACTTCCGACACCTGTAACTCGATCATCCCGGAAGAAGTAAATCTTATTCGGATCGGCAGATGTGGCGCTGTGCATGTACGCAGTATCGAGACCAATGTTGGCGGTCGGAATAACGACAATCTTACTGAATTTCCTTGCCATGGTCCACCGAGACCACCGCTGCACACGCAATGCATACACGAGCATATTTGTGTAGTAACGAACAAAAAGTCTGTCTCGGAATAAAGTCAAACCAAAAGTGTCGTAGGAATTTAGTGTTGCATCGAGAACCTGAGTTAGCGCAACAGGAGAAGAAATTCTCTTGTAAATTGAGTTCACAAGTTCGTATACAGCATTGTCATGTAGCGTGTAGACCGTGTTGGAATTATATACGACAGCGCAGTTAATTGCAGGCACACCAATTTTGCTGTCGATAATAGTCAAATCAGCTGCACTTGGAAGCTTTGAATAAGTAAATCTGTAAGTAGAATGCTCTTTGAAGATAATGATATCGTTACCGGCAATTACAAGGTCGACAACTTTCTCGCCATCTCCGGGATTCACGTCAAAGTTATCCGAACCGTTCCAAGTTGTCGGATCACCGACAGCGCAGAAACGTACGCGAGCAGTATTTGATGTCGCGGTAATACCGCAACCAACAAAAATACGATCCTTATAGAGAACCGCTGCTTCCCCTTGTGGAATAGCCGCTACTGTCGTAAAGGTAATTGTCGGGTTAGTGGCATCGAAGTAACCACCAGAACCCGACGCGCCAGGTTTAGGAATTATCCAGAGCTTATTGTTGTACTGGATACAGCAGACAGCCTGAACTGATCCAGTAATAGCCTCTGCAATACCAGACGAAGCATTGATTAGTCTGATGGTATTTGAAACCGACAGCACGATAAACGTACGGCCATCGTTTGGAATATATCTTCCAATGACTCGCAAGTTTGTAATAGGGCTAGGCGCGACAGAACCACCGGTCGTCCAGTTAATCGTAAGATCGCCGATAGCCGGGCGATTTACCAGGGAACCATCAAGATCAACCTCAAGATTAGTAAGGTCATATACTTCATTATCAGCAATGTTCTCACCCAACCCTGAAGAATTTCGCATTCCACCGATGAAAGGTCCCATTTTCACCGGTGTGAACTTAGTTGTCATATACATTCCTCTTCTGGATCACGGAAAAGAGGATAAGTACCCTGCATTGAATCTTCTGCGTTCTGCCCAACCTTAAGCATGTCCTCAAATCGGGTCATCTTGGCTGCGGCAGTCTCGTAATCCTCATCAAGTTCATTAGCTTTGGCTTCGACATACTCGCAAATTCGCGGGAAGAATCTATCCGACAGGGGAAGCAAGTCTCCCGACACGGTGACATTCGCCGGTTTCGCAGAACCATACACAGTGACAGTCTTTACTGCATCCGGGACAGGCCAAAGTTGAAAATAATCGGCCTGTTGAGACCAGTACTGTGGAGTTCCCTTTTCAGTGGTAAAGGAATCACCAGTTTGTCGTTGGATTTCTTCAAAGGAAATTGTTTTCAGGAGGGACGTATCGTACTTGACGCCAGTAACGTACAACAACCCTGTCGGATAGCTGTACTCATTCTGCCCAATTACTGAGTTCTGTGTATAGCGTCCCTGGTAAGCCTTTGGGTCACGGGTCGTAATTTCAAGCACTGCCATGTTGATGTACCGAATAATCTTCGGGGTATCAATTTGGACGTTTGCGACGTCGCCAAACTGCTCGGTGACCCAGGTAATCACATCACCGACAGTCTTAGTACCGAGCGGCTGAGGCATTTACCTATAGACCTTTCCATTGTGCTTGTAAGTATGCAGCGGGGACTTCAGAACCGACACCGCAAAATCAGCAGCCTCAGCTTCAATTTCCTCACGCCTAGCAGCCTCGAAAAGTTCTCGGGCCATTTCATTAGCTTTCAGCTGATCTTCCAGAGGGCGGCCAAGCCTTTGCATGTCCAGTGAATAAATCCGAGCAATGACATTGTAATTGATATCAGCTTGATTAATATAAAATACCACATAAGGATCGCCCACATGCGGGGCACAGAGAACAGCACAGTCGAGTTGGCCATGTTCTTTATCCGGATTCTCTACCCTTACAAGAGAAAGAGTTGGGTCATAATCGCTCAAAATCTGAGCTACAAGAAGCTGCTCCTGGGAAAACACACCATCCGGAGTGATGAAACTATTCCCAAACATTTCATCTTTAAACAGTGGATTCTGACTCATGAAACGCCTGCCCAAATAGAACCCTGTGCAGTGAAAGCACCAAGAGTTGCTGGAAGGGTTGTCGTTCTGCCAGTATCGGCAGTCGCAAACCTAGCATTTGCCGCCGACAAAATACCGTTTTGAGCACCACCCTGGACAGCATTTCCGGCCCTGAAGAACGGCATCGTGGTTCCGTTTCCAAACAGAACTACATAGCAGTTCCCTGTCGGGACAACTTGTGGTGTGATGGCCGCAGTTTTTACTCCAAGAGAAGTCCAAGCGACAGACTGATCCGGTGCAGTGGCCAAAAGTGCCTTCGCTGCACTATAGAGACCAATCAAACACTGTGACGCTGTCAAAGTTGCGCCAGCTGTCGAAACTTCGACATGGAGATTGCTGATTGTCTGCGGAGAGCGCAGATTAATCTTCACAACCCAGCAAGTTCCAGCGACAGGTTGAATACCGTCACGCCAATCGGCCGGGTCGCCAGACCAGCCTTTGAATCCAATATCCGCAGGAATTGCAGAGCCGGCAAAACCTGGCTGAGCACCAGCAATTAGGTCGTTGTAATACGCAACCCTTTTATCCGCAAGGCTACCATTGTAGCCTATTGACTGCATATAGTTGAATTCACCACTCGTCATCTTTACTCCAAGCCCAATGAGTCCAGTTCTTACGCCAGATATCGGCAATAAGAAACACAATTACCAAAGTGAACGAGCCATACATCAGGGCTCTAGCTTGGTCTCGAACAAAACCTGTAAACATCCCAAGTTGGAGCAGGAAGATAAAAACACAAAGACTGGTAAAAAGACCGGTAAAAATCACTAACCATTTTCCTAGTGAATACTTCCACCACTTCAACTTCAGAACAACAGTCAAAAAAGCAATAAAAGCACTAAGCGCCATTGCCCAAAATGCATATGTACCGGCATCCATTACTTTCTCCGTCGCCGTTCCAATAGTTCTATAGCTTCCTCAAGGTAGTGATTATGGACCTTCCTAGCTCTAATAGGTCCCAAAGTTATTTTCGCTTCGACTTCCTGCACATTAATGGTTTGCTCGATATCCTGCTCGAAAGAGACCGACAATTTAGCACTTGCTAAACGTTGCTTATCTTCTTCCTCTTCTTCAGGAATCGGCTGAGTCGTGTTGGCCCTCCAATACTTCCTGCCTCGCAATGAGTGCAGGTGTCGACACACGCGCGAGTTCCGCATACTCATTGTTAAGATCAACCAGCCTTTGATTATTTTTGATGCTTCGGGAGAGAGCTTCTTGGAAGAGGTCCTGTGCTTCACGCAATGTGTGCAGAACTTCACGATGATGCTCCTCAATTTCAGCTATGCGCGCTAGATAGTATTCCTCTAGGCGCCTAACTTCTCTATCGGAGATTTTCTTCGGAACTAGCCAACCCATCAGCAGAAGAAAAACAACCACTGCTAGAAGAGATTCAGGCCCCCACTCCACCAATGTTGTGAACATTCTCTCCCCATACCTCAACACAACAAAGGCTAAAAGAAAAGGGCCATGGCCTTTTCAGACCAAGGCCCTTTTCGGCACAGCTTATTACATTAGCTCTCCGTGATGTCCTTAATCACAAAGTGAGCATTGCGACGATCAGTGGCAAGTTCCGAGTACTGGAACAAAGTTGCGGAGTAAGCATCCTTACTCGGGTCCCGAAGCCACATCGAACCATCTTCATCCATGAAGGACCAGTCGGATTCGCGGTAAAGCTTGATTGCATCCTCGCGCAGACCGTAGAGAGTGTTGAAGGGGCAATCCTTATCCGCAATCAGCGGAATATCACCACGGTCCGTGGTAAATGCAATACCAGCGAAACCACCGGTAAATTCCTTCTGGTTCACATAACGCCGCTGCTGAGTGAGCAGGTTCGCATAAGAACGACGGACACCGAGCGAAGTAACCATGACCGACACGTTCTTACCGCACTGGCGATAAGTAAGGTCGACCTGCTTGGAAATCATCGTCTCAGAAATCGCACGAGGAGTACCACCGTTGGCATTCACATAGGACTTCCACACGGGAACGTTGTTCGGGTCAATATTCTCGTAAGCGACACCGCCAGTGTTGTTGACCATAATTCCGAGGCCAGCCCACTCACGGTTTGCGTTACCAGTTCGGACAAAAACGTCCAGGTTGGTAAACGACACAGCCGCACCGTCGAAAGTCACCGAACCAGTACCGTCATCGTTGTTCACGATGGCAGTAACATTTCGGGCCGTGGCCTTCGCCGTAGAGTCCGCCGCCAAGTTCGCAGCGGTGTAGATATCAATAACCTCGTTGATCTGAAGGTTATCAATACCAGAAGTAATGACAGCAGTGTTCAACGACGTGGTCGAAGAAGTAACTGCAAGAGCACCAGAACCCGTGCCATAAATCTGACGGTTCAGATCGACAGCGCAGTCAACACGGAGCCGCTCCATTTCATGCTTAAGCGCAGAAACGAAAACCTGTGGCTTAGAATTGGCCAGCTTCAAAACCTGGCCAGTAAGACCAAGCTTTGCGTAAAGGTACTTCAGCGGAATACGAGCCGCCGCAGAACCCTGCTGACCTGCCGTCGGCAAGTTTTCATTTTCACGCCGAGCACCGAGACCTGAGTTGCGAAGATAGTGAACGGGAAAAGTAACGTACTTTGCACCGACCATGTCCGTCACAACGTCAGCTTCTCCACCAGTCGGCTTAACAATCCGGCGAAGAATCAGGGTGTCGTCATTAAGCTGCATACGCAGCGGGTCCTCGTACATTTCCTTCGCAAGAGCGGAAATGGTGGAAAGTGTTGCGGGCACTGGTGTCTCCTTTTGACTAGGACAGGTGCTTAAGTTCCTCTAGTCGCCGGATCATTTCCTGGTCTCGCGCCTTTTCATCTTTGGGATCAAAAGTGCGATTACCTCCGGGATTACTCCCGGTAGGATTCATAATCAACGGCTGATTAGTGGGTCCTTGGCCCTGCTGATTCCTTAGAGTATCATACAAATGTTGGTTATAGGCTCGCTGAGCCGCGTGTGCCTCCAACACGATTTTGTCGATAGACTTATTACCGCCAGCCTTCAGACTCTTGTCAACTTCAAACATGATCGACGTGAGAAGCTGGTCGTTCCTGATTTCATCATTTGCAAGGCTGGGATCGGCCTCGTAAACCTTGCGCATTGCTGCATCAAGATCGTTTCCAAAAATGCGTTCCTGTTCAGCCATAACTTGCTGCTGAACCATTTGCTCCTGACTCTGTCGAAATTGTGTAAGCTCCGACATCTGCTGCTTAAGCTGCTTAATTTCAAGCTGCTCAGGAGTCAAATCTTCATCAGGAACTTCCGGAGTTTGCTGCTGATCTTGCTGACCCTGCTGCTGAAGTTCTCCGACAGCTTGCGCAGCCTGGCCAGTAGTGAAACCGTACGTATTTACCAGCGCATTGAAAACCTTCTGTGCACCCTCGGGCGTATCCATCATCTGGAAGACTTGGTATGCGTAACCCAACTCTTCCGGCTGAGCCTTCAGGAATGGCTCATAGGGTGCCCACTTATCGGAGACTTCCGACAGCGCCTTTTGGTGCCGGGCATTTACATCTGCAATGACCTTATCCAGCATCTTTCCTTCACGGAAAGCGGTCGGGAGGTCTGCATAAACTGAATCTGCCGACAGGAAATCATCATTTGAGGTTGATGGGGCAGCGGGTTCCTGCGGTACGTTTTCATTCGGGATGTTTGCGTTGTTGTCGGGAGTAACTTCACCGCCGACTGAGGCCGACGAATCGCCCCCGGCAAGAGCGGTAAGCTGCTCCTGCGTAACTTCACCTGGCATGGACATTAATTTTCCTTAGATTCCCGCCGCGTCATAACCGACACGGAGTGCAAAAATCTTGTCGTTGAGACTCATGGACTGAAGCATTGCCGTTGTGTAGTACGAGCCATTAAGGGTCGTAAGCTGCGCATCAATCGCAGCCTGGTCCTTCACGGCATTGTGCGTGGTAGCCGAAATAGGAGAAGCGTTGCTTGCATAATTAAAACGCTTATCCACCACCGAGAGGCTGTTGCCCGTTTCGTTGGTCGCCATTTTGTGGTCCACCCCCTTCCGGTGGCATCATTTGTGCCGCTTGGTCTTGCTGCTGCCCAGCAAATTGTTGTTCAGTAGCCGGATTTGCTACGTCAGGCCCGGCCATTCCTGGAATGGGCCCTCCACTCTGTGCCATCATATCACGTTGTGCGCCCATCATCATTTGAACCTGATGATGAAGAATGTGATCTGCAAATTCCTTCTTAACTCGATCACCGAGAGTCTCAAATTCTTGAGTCTTACGGAATCTGTTATGGACCTCGATGTGAACTTTGTGGTTGTCGTAATCATTAACAGGAACCACAAGTGGCTTCTGCAACGACATCCCAGTACCAGGATCAAATGTCGACGGATCGACATAACCGTTGGCATCCGGCAAAAGTTTCTGCTGATATTCCTGATCGCCCATGAGAAGCTCATTTGGATCGAGCTTCTTCATCTTGAGATTTTCACGCTGTGCTTGAGCGTAATCAACCTTGATGATTTCAGTAATACGCTTGACGCCGCCCATCGGCAACAGATCAAGCAAGTTCTCAGGAGTGATAAAGCCCATCTTGGCCATATCCATCAAGAGAGCTTGCTTAGCGGTCTTGCTCTCAGGAATCATTGATCCGCGCTCAATGCGGATATCCAGACCCCGAGAAATCTGCGCACCCTTCAATTCAACAGCATCGAAGGCTGCATCCATACCGATGGTACGAATAATTCTAGGCAGGTCCCACATGTCGGCAACAATCGACAGGGCCTGCTTTGCTACCTTTTGAACGAGAGCTTCACCGCTAGCAATTGTTGCCCAAAAGACAGTGTTATCTTGTTCCAGCAGGAAGTTAATTGCTGTCGCCGCTACGACACCCGATCCCGGAGATTGCCCTTTCGACACGCTGTGTTGTGCCGAAATATCCTCCAAGTCTCGGCGAACGACATTAAGTTCATCACTGACAAACGCCGGAATTGGCTGAGCCAAAATAGGTGTCGGTGGCTGAAATCCAGGCTTAACAGGAATCAATTCACCAGGCCGAGAAGTTACACGGTTAGGATCAATTGATCCTTCAGTGTAGGCAAGTTGCGTCTTGCCGGTGCGCAACATAGAAATAATCATCTGGTTGCGCGTACGGTTATAGTGCCTCTGAAGAGGAATTGCATCGACAAGAGGCGAGTCCCGGTAAAACTTTCCAGTCAGAATATCTCCCCAGTGCGCATGAGGATATTCACCATGAGAATAAGGAAGTCGCCCAAGCTTCTGGACAAGTTGGTCTCCGACAATTGTAAGAAGTGCACCCTGTGGGAAATCTCTATGGGCTCCTGGCTTCAGGTACATTTCAATAACACGGACAGCATCCGGCTTAGCCGAATTATCGTTCTTGATCCTCCAATAAGAAGATTCAAAAATCTCCTGGCTGCCGATGCAATCAGGTTCGACAGGATGCTGTAGATAGTCCTTCCAAAAGGTATTAACCCACAGCACAGGCTTGGTGTAGACTTCCATAACATAAGTTTGTGACTCAATCTCTTCTTCCAAAAGGTCAGGCACAAACAAATTGAACGGAGTTACGGTTGCAAAGCATAAATCACCAGGCTGTGGCTGCGGCTGGGTGATAATTGGATTTACGGCTAGAAAGTTGTAATCAACCTTATTACTGTCCCAAAAAGTCTTAAAGAATCCATTGCCGGTCATCACTGTCCAGAATGCACAGCGAATCAATTTCTGCTGAATCTTCTGAGTATCGTACAGTGAATCCCAAACTGCCTGTCCGCCTTGCGCTGCAAGCAAGTCATCGTCACTAGCCGACACGGGAATAACACTAGCTGTCGGCTCTTCGCTCGTCATCCGCGAAATCTGCTGTCGAACCAGGGGTCGCAGCAGATTCGTCACCAGTTTTTGGTTGTAGCTTGGGAGATTTGGGGTAACAATGCGGCCACCCGTAATGAGATTTACCCACTGCTCCCCACCGTAATGGAGAAGATGAAGCTCCCAAGTCTTTTGGTACTGAGCCCTCTGATTTCGACACTTGTCATACTCCGACTTAACCCATTGCACAAGTCCATCGTCGGAAACAGTGCCTTTTGATTGCTTGTCGGTTGGACTAGTAGGGTCAGACTTCGAGTCCTGCGTCGCGGAGGGCTTGTTCAATTTCGTCTTGCCCAAGAGCTTGTTCACCGCTGACGTCATATTGGCCTCTCATAACTTCACGCAAAAACTCTCCGTTATCGGAGGGATCATAGTCGGGCTCGACAGTGCTAGTTACGGTTTGCATAGCCTGCACTTGTTGGTAAGCTAGTGGGTCTTTTGTACCCAACAATCCGATCGTCTTATCCAACAATTGTCTGACTGCAAACGAGTCCTCTTGGTTCGAGTGTACCTTACTCTCGAAAAGTTCTAGGAACTTATCAGCCCTTTCTCGCTCCGCCCGCAATTGCCCCCTGACCAACAACCAAATCACTAAACTTGGCAGAATTGCCAACAGCAGCCACAAGCCCATCCACATTAGCAACCAGGCAGACACGAGTCTCCTCCAAAGTTTGAACTAGCGCCTTAATGTGATTTTCGAGAGCCTCAATCTTCGCAGCTTGTTCATCGACACGAAAATGAGAAGCAGCTTCCAGCACACAATTCTCGCAGAGCATAACTACTCCGACAAAATCTTCGTCATAACCCCAATGAATGCAATCACGATCCATTGCTCCACAGCACCAGCATTTTCCGGGTGATGGCAAGTTATTGCCTTCCACCACGACAAACCGGCCGGGTTCCCTAGGAATCGTAGTCATAGTTTTCTTCCTCCCAAGAATCTTCACCAAACGGCTTCGGCCGCTTAATTTTCACTGGCGCGTACGCATTTGGCGGTGAATTCGCCATATTTACCAGTGTCTGTAGGTAATCGTGTTCATCGAAAATCTCGAGTTTTTCAGCCGTAAGCTGTGAATCTGTCAAATCTGGATATTGTGTAAACATGTATCGAATTGCATCCGGGGCGTGGTCATGCAGCTTTTTAATCCGCTCCGGTGGGTTAGTCTGTGAACGCAACTTCTCAGACTGAATGTAATCCCACTGAAGCTTCTTCATTTGGTCACACAAGACGGGACAGCGATTTAGGGAAATTTCCCAAAATGGCCTGTTACCGCGCCGAGGATTAGGTCGAAGATACTGCTTTACTTTTTCGACACCAATCTTAACTCCTACTTCACCCTTCGGAATTCCTTCCGTGGCGATGAATATTCCAAGCTTGGCGTACTCAGTGACCACTGAAGTTCCAGTAATTTCCCGGGTCTGGTTCATAGCAGGATCACCAACACGGTTATAAACTTTAATATTATTCTTGCTCTCAAACTCCTTCATGATCTCAACCCACTCATCGACACGCAGACCCTTGTCGACAAATTCTTGAAACGTAATGACCGATTCTTGATTAGGCGACACGGCAGTGTAGATAATGGCTGTCGGGTTAGTCCAGCCTGAATCCATAGCTACCCAAATTGTCCAAGTTTCAGGTGGCATCCACTCTTTCGACACGGTGGCATGAATGCTGGCCTGAAATTCAGGGTAAACTTTGCCACCCCGCGGCACATAAGCACCATGAGCACGAATCTTCTGCTCATCTTCCGACAGGTCGCCGAGAGTTCTATCGACAGTACCTTCTGGTAGGTTATCTGCATTGTCGATTGTGTCGACCCATATCACCATGTTTCGGGATTCGACATGAACTTTCTTGTCATTCGGTGGTTCAATGAACCTGTCGTTCATCCAGGTAATGCCTTTTGTTGGCGTCATTGCACACCACCAACCAGCATCTTCTTGGGCAAGAAGTCTCGACATGTTCTCAGAGAAGATTGACTCAGGTGGTTCCTCGTCAAAATATACGAAGTTACGCGCAGTACCGGCGTGCTTTTCAAGGTCCTGTTCGTACGACAGAAACTCAATTGTCGACTTATTCGCGAAGGTCAACGTGCGCCTATAGGAATCCCAAGAGTCTAGCCAAGATTGATTCTTGAGTTCAATTGCAGGTACCCAACGCATGATTTGTGGGAGTACGATCTTCTCCATGCCTTCAAGAAAATCGACAACTACAATACGACCGTGCATGGGACCTTGAGTCTTAAACTTTCTAAATGGATGCTTCTTTGTAGCCCACCACAAAGCTTCGACAACCGATCCTGTAGTCTTACCGGACTGGTTGCCTCCGATATAGATGCGGCCAAACCTAGGGTCCTCGTGAAATTTAGCCTGCTTTGGGTTAGCTTTGTAGGCATAGAGATTCGGTTTTTCGGCTTGCTGAATCAACCCCTCTTTGATCTGCGACAGCATATCTGCCATCGACAGGGGTGCATTCTTCTTACCGATGTATTTACTCATGGCTAGGCCGTTGTGTTATTCGATGCTCCAAGAGTTCCCAAAGCTTCACAAATCTGTCGAACAATATCGACAGTATTAATACTGCGCGACCCAGTCAAAATTACACCGTCAAGCAACGGCAGACCATTGTTATCGCGGTGCAAATGGTCACCCCTGGCAGCTTGAGTCGGGCGGTTGCCTAGTGAATGATGCAAGGAATCGGTGTTTGCATCCTTATCACTATAGCGGTGAAAATCTCCGACAGTCTCTCGGTCCGGGGAAGCGGCATTGGTAGTTTCCTTGTCAATGGGCATTATTGAATCGGCTCAATCATAGCGGCCTTTATACCAATGAATGTCGCGTTAAGGTTTCCACCACTGTTCTGCCAACCTGAAACACCGGCAGTATCTCCGACACCAAGCAATGTGGACGTGATGATAGTCAATTTCAAAGGCTGGCCACCGGACGAACTTGCGACAATAGAGTTGATATACTCTTCACCGGTAACTGTTACACCATTGGCTTCATATCCAATAGCTCGTTCTCCGGTGCCGTTGCTGACAAAAGCTAATCTCATGGTAAACTGGTAAATTCCCTTAACTGGTGCTGAAAATCTAGCACCAACAATTTGTGCAGCAGAGGAGTTTTTGCAGTATGCAGCATTGACAGCATCAATTGGCATGTTGGCCCACACGCCAGCCGAGCTACTTACAGGGTAGGTAGCACTGGCGGTACCCTGGAAGTGAAGCGGATACCTGACATACACCTTGTCGAAGGTGCCGCCACCGTTCTTTCTGGCTTCCCAGATAATCCCGGAAGTCCGCTCCTTAACAAGTGCACCATCATACAAGTCACCGGTCGGCGGAGTAACGCCGTCGTTGACCAAAATGCAAGGTGCAAACTTATCGAGCAAGTCAGAGTTAGTGTTAAGCGGTGTTACCGATCTAGCTTCTGATCCTGCGGGCTTCGTCAAACCCATTCTCGTTGTACTAGTTGACACCTTCCACCTTCATTCTAAACTCAATGTCCTCGACAATGTCTTGCAAGACTTTCTGGCCATCAGGAATTGTGGCAAGCCGTCGTGTAATTGCATCTAGCACAATTCCGACAACACGCCGGCCGTCCATTTCTTGCTTCTTGTCGGGATCACGTCCGACACGCTTATCAAAATACTTAATGGCATCTAGTTCGCCATTAACTGCTTTCTGTGCCAGAACTGTATCTACGACAGGTTTGATCGAATTCACTCGGTTCTCTGCGACAGCCTTAAACTGATTCGCAAAGGGCGCGTGCTCCATCCACTGCGCGAATTGCTTCTCCGACAGCCCTGCCTTTTTAAGTCTCGTGGCCCAGCTTCCCGGAATGTTCGGATCAGTGAGAATATCCAATGCGATACTTTGACGCGCTGTCAATCCTCGCCCTAAAGGTATCACGCCGCGAACTGCAAGTGCTTCCAGAAAACTTTCCCGGTTGTGACTGTACTCAAAAATCAGCATCCAAGTTCGTTCTGGAATTGTGTCGTCGACATCGTACGCGCGGAGTGCTGCTTTATCTGGACTTCCGCAGCCACTTGTTGCACGGTAATGTTGCACGGCGAACTCGATAATCGCAATCCAGTCCGCATCCGAAACCCCATTCGGAGGTCGGATGCGATGCGAAATCTCCCGCCCAGCTTCATTCGGCCCGACAGCCTTTAGGCCATTAGGTGTGGGCTCGCTGTATTGTTGTAGTTCTGCACTCATTTTCTACCCCTGGCGAATGGGAGGCTCCCAACCTTAGAGGTCATCCGACAGCAACCCCCTATCGAAATCCGACACGCCAACTTGTTTGAGCGCCTCGAACAAACTCTGAGCGCCTCGCTTTTGTTTCTCGAACTCTCTGATTAGGCTGGGCTGATAAACGAGTGCTCGACAGAACGCTAGGTTATTTGTGCCGGCTACTTGATTCTTCAGGCAAGAAAATCTATGGCCTGGTTTCGACAGGGACAGGTCAACTTTTCTAAAATATCCTTGATTGTCTGCACGCTTTTGGTTCACCCAGGCCATATAGTCGGCTAGCAGCAGTGCCTCAGACCTCCAATCGTCGCTTAGAGAGGCTCGCGAGAGCGTCGCTAAGAGCTTGGCAGACGGCCGGCTGTACAGTCCCTGCTCCGACAACACGACTACCTGCCGGCTGATCTGGGCTTTTGCGGCTAGCTCCTGTTGGGTCAGATTCAGAGCGAGCCTCAAGTGCTTGATAGGGTTCTCAATCATTTTCTAGACGCTTCGTAAGTATCGGTACTACACCGCAATCACGCATCGCCTCGACAAATTCCTCGTGGTACTGAGGCATGTAAAGTTTTTCCCAATCAGGCTCGGCCTGATTTGAAGGCCATTCGATGCATAAATTGTCCGGCGAGATTATGGCCTTGTTGTAACCGGCGCGGTCACTTGGCACTTGCAGAAACATTTATACTCCTGTAGTAGATTTTGAGTCGCAGGGATTCGGGTAGCAGCCAGGGAGCTTCATCGAAGTCAAGCCAGGCTGCCTTCGCACGACAGATCATTTCCGACAGGGGAAATCTATTTATGTCGTGGCAATAATTGCAGCGTTCCATCGGCCTGGCTACATGGCCACAGATTCGACAGGTATAAATGTCTGGGAGTTCGGACGGGAGAAATCCATAGAACCTGTCGATCTTCTTACAGCTGGGAATTCCGTTGGTGTCAGCTTGATGTTTCACTTTGGGCCTCTGGAACAAGTTGCAGGAGCAGCTTGGCGATTGCTAGTTGCAGATACAAGGCTACGACATCCACTTCGATGCCTAGGTTGTTGTCTAGGACATGTTGGAAGCTGTCTTCGGCTTGTTGGATTAGTTGGGTGGGTTCCATATTTTATAGTATACCATGGTTTGGGGACGAAAAATTTCTAAATTCTCCCCTTCGGCTGGAAGTTTGAAAATCTCTGACACAACATTAGTTCATTAGCTAAACTAACTATAACGTTTTAGTTAGCAAGGCTAATTGTTAGCTTAGTTAAAAGTCGGACCTCCGACTATTTGTGTTCCGATTATTTTGTTCGCTAATGAAAATGCTTGGCTCACCAAATAAAATTTGGTTGACCAAAACTCTTGTGCTATACGGTGTATAGCCTCTATACTTGAGCTACGGCCCGAGGAATTCCGGGGGCCGGACCGGGAAGCCCGCCCCACGCGGGGAATTTTGCCTACCCGAAAGGAGGTTTTGACCAGCGACAAGTGCTCTATTTGAGTTGCCTTAAATTCTGGCTGAATGCCAATGAGTGGGCGAAGCCTACCCTTAATACGGGTAGGGGCGAGTGACACGGGCCGATCCCGTGATGCCTCATGCGTTGTTGCGGCGCAGTCCACGTTTCTAAGTTCCATGCTCACATGAATGCGACATGTGGCACAATACTGTTCGCAACTAGGCTAGTTGTTTCTAAGATGGGCGAGCGTGGTGCTCAGATCGCGATGACCCTTGTCTTAGTTTCAATGCACGCTGAACAAAATAAAGGATCGGCTGCCCTCACAGTCCGGCAACCGATTCGCGCTCACTTAATCCCTCAACCTAAGGAGAGCAAACAATGGGCAAGCACTATGAGAATGAATGGGCATGTCGACCGATTGTATTCACTGAGACAGCCGATAATCCGACAGCTGAAGTTGTGGTGCCTCGCTTTACCAACCCTATCAGCTATGAATTCCTCCCTGTCTCACCGTACCGTGCGACTCATCGACACCATGCTTACCACGAGTGCCAGAATCCACGCTGGTGCAGAATGATGCATGTGTCCTGCTTCACAGGTAACAACCGTCCCTAGTTGTGTATACTAGAGACTTACCATCCACCCCTAGGTCTTAGAAAGGACCGACCATCATGGCCAACCCGACCACCATCCCTGATCTCCCCCGTGAGTTCCTCGAATCGGAAGACTCGCTCGTCAACATGTTCACTGCCGTTGGTGTGCTTGCGCACGCTGATCTTGTGGATGCGGCTGCAAAGTTTGAAACTGTCCGTGAGGCAGAATCACGTGCGGCAGCCGCCCTTGAATCCTCTGAGGCACCCGCAGCCGTCGCCTATCGCCAAGCCAAGGACGAAGCCGACGCCACCCTCGAATCAATCAAGGCCGAGCGTGACAAGGAAATCGACGCGATCCGACAGCGCTTCAATTCGCAGATCAGCGAGGTCAAGTCTGCGCTCAAGGAGCAGGAGACTCTTGTCCTGAAGGAGATTCAGGCAGATTCTGTCAGCGAGATCAACGTCACTGAGCTTGTCGAGAACTACACAACCAAGCACACCGCTATGAAGATGCTTGCCAACAACCTCAAGGAACACTGCCCTGAATTGCACGCTTGGGTCAAGTCTCTGCCGAGTCGTGCTGCGCAGGCAAATGGTGGCGCTGCCAATTCCGACCGTGTGAAGAATTGGACGCCGCGATTCATGAGCATCGTGGTCACCGACCCCGACGGTAATGTCACCAATGTTGAGCCCACAACCATGGGTGCCACCACTAAGGTTGTCGGAGGCACTCGACAGTTCCTCGCCAATCAACTCTTGGCCGCTATTGGTGATCCCGCGAATCTGTCCAGTGATCCCGAATCACCGACGGTATTCACCATCACCAAGAATGGCCAGCTGTGGACCATCGCGGTTGTCGAGCGCGTCACCAAGTCCGACGATGACGAGTAATGCGTAACTAGCACCAACACAAGTGTCAGATTAGGCGAACCACGACGACCCGGGCATGTCGTTAAACTGCCCACCCCAGGAACTTTCCCACCCTTTATCCCTTCAACCTTTATCCCCTCAACATAAAGGTGCATGGAAAATGCCTAAGCACGCACAGTATGTTGCCGAGCCGTTAAACTTCAATGGCGAGGTCATCCGACGCACGTACATCTCAGATCACAACGCGCTTGCCTCTCCTAATTGCCTGCGCAAATATGCCAGGCCACGCAAGCACTACACGGTCTATCGCATCAATGCGAATCTCACCCACACCGTAATCTTCCGAGGCGTGCTCCATGCCGTGTAATGACTCCCCTCCCCCATCCAGTAACTCCTCAAAACGAGACACCCTGCTAATCATCCTAGCCACCCTGGTAGCCATCGCCCTATTCCTACTACTGAAGGTCTACAACTAAAATGCCCACTGGTCATTACCAAAGGTTCCGTACCCACAAGACCTATCACTGGACAATCTCTGAAGAGCTAACGCTGATCGCCAACCACCCGAACATGACACTCAAGCAACTCCACAAGTTCGTATTCCCCAACCACACGCAGTATGCGATCCAGCAGAAGATTCATGCCATGCAGATTGCAGGCAAGCTCCCCTACAAGTATGCCGTTCCGGAAAGGAAGCACGTCAATGCCTCGTCCTGAAACTTACCGTGATCTGTCAGACTACGATCGACAAGGTACTCCATTTGTTGAGATTGTCACTTCAATAACCCCTGCTGATGGATCACTTCTCTCATCACTAGGTACATTCATCACTGCCCTAAACAAGGCAGGCCTGACAATTGTCAACTCCTACGGGCGAATCACTGCATGCATTCCACCGACCACGGACGAACTCGACACCGCACTCTTGAATGCACAAGAAAACTGGGATCGCGCAAAGGAACTCTACGACAGCACGACATCCAAGCCTGAAGATAATTACCAGGTCCACACAATTACAAACTATGCCAAGAAGGAAGGCTTGCCACTGCCATGGTAACTCCTACCGACACAATCTCACAACGCTACCCAAAACTAGTCGAAGCTCTTCCGACAGGACTAGCACTAACAATCGACACCATCAACTACATCTACATCAATGTTCCCGAGGACCAAATCAAAACAGCACTCGCTAACGTGCTGCTAGGATTTCTCGGCGATGCTCTCGCCCTGATCGAGCAAGACTCTAATCTCACCCCCACTACCGAATGAGAATCTACCGGACAGCCAAAGGTATCTTTGGTCTAGGTATCTCACACTCTTCCGAGGGCTGGTCAATCGAATTCATAAAATGGGTGATCGTGTTCTCCCGTGAACTTGACTGATCCAAACTCAACCTCAACCCTAAACGAAACCTCAACCCTAAACTCATGCCGAGTTAACCGTGCATCTTTATGCACGCTGCATCCGGGTCGAAAATGCGCTATGCCGGCGCGCCTACGAACACTTTTCTGATTCGCGAAAAACAATTCCACACGTCAAAACAATTATTTTCAAGATCATCTCAGGGCCGTCGGCGGGGCCCCCAATACAAGGGGCCCCCCGCCTCCCGCCCAACGCTATTCGCTGCCAACCGCCTATTTTCCCCAAAAAACAATATATCCAAAACACGTCTGTTATAACTACAAACTTTCTAAATGATCTTCAAACGATTTTTACACCTATTCTGACCTGCGATGATTACGCGCAGTGACCCTATCTGTCACACACTCGTCACCGGTTCATCACAAGTGTGTGCACATCTGCGACACATTCGTCACACACCTGTCACCAACGTGTTAATGAAACGATTCAAGCTGCTTGGTATCTCATGCGACACGCCGTAAACGTGCGTGGCCTATCAAGCACGCCAGGAATTGGATCATGAACGCCGATCTACCCATATCACCCAAATCGGACATCTCGGGAGCAACAAAATGGCATATGCTTATCTAGAGCCTGACGAAGAAGATTTACGTCTCTTCCCAGGCTTCATGAAGAAGTTTGGTAACGGAGGATTTTACTGGGCATGTCATTTCCAGCTTGGTTGGGCTGGCCCCGGACTCGCACCAGATTCATGGTTCATTAATCTAGCTGCCGAACACTACAAGGCTTTTGGATGGGAATACTACTATGACTACTTGTGAAGTAATTACCAGAAACTTCTACCTCGAAGGTGGCTCTTCTCGGATTCAAATAATCTGGGACCCAGCGTACCGCCGTATGACTGCCATTCATTATGGTGTGGGTATCGCCACCCAAGCCGAGACACAAACCGACAGGCTTTGGCATTTTGCCTATGAGATTAGGGATAAGTTCGCACTGAGTAGCATTGTCAACCAGGGTGATCTAGTCTTGTTCATGCGAACTATGGTTAGCCAAACTGACTTCCCTGCTCCTGCCCCTGTCGAAACCGAACCTGAACCCCCTGTCGAAAATAAACCTGAACCCATACTGCACATTTCTGACGGCGAAACTATCACAATAACTATCAAGGTGAACTGATGCTTACTGTTCAAGAACGTGAAATTCTGCGTGGAATTTTGGGTAAGGTGGCAACACCGATCGAACTTTTCACGAAACACGGAATCAAGGAATCGTTTGTAAAACGAGGCAAGAACATGCCTCCACCTGTGTTCCGACGCGGTCGCTTCATTCTTTATGATGTCGAGCAGGTGCAGATTATTTATACCCGTGTCGGTCGCAGCTACCACATGTGGCTTCCAAGCGAGAACAGGAAGCTTTTCTACCTCCGCGAAAGATGCAATCTGCCGTGGCGTAAAATTGGCCGCGAGCTCGGGGTGTCAGAAAGTGCGGCTATCAGTCGCTACAAGTATCTACAGAAGCGAGGGTTCGACCCTAAGTTAGGTCCGAGACATGACAGAAAGATGTGAGCATACAGACCTACCTGTCGAACAATGTTCGCACTGTCGAGGTAATCTCGAAGCCTTCACCAAAGCTTTCTATGGGGGAACTTGTGCGACTTGTAAACGAGAAATTGCACTAGGCCAAAGTGTAGTACTAATTCCGACGGGAGAATGGGTCCATGAACGATGCCGCTTCGCCTAGGCGTAAGCCTAATAGATATAAGCACACCCTGTCGGAAGAAGAACTCATCCGCGCCCTCACCACAGCTTTTAGTTATGGCTTCGATGAAGGCCCACACTGGACACAGGTAAATCTCTATGAAGAAAAAGATTACAGTCAACGTAACAAAGCGTGACATTGAGCGCGGCGCACCTAGAAACTCTTGGTATTGCCCGATTGCTTTATCAATGAAGCGACATAAAGAATTCCGGAAGTTCTCGGTTGTGGTCTCAAGGTCGACGGTACAAGTCATGTCATCTCTCGATGCAAATATTTCCTCGATTCAGCTACCAGCTAGGGCTAAAATCTTCATCACAAGGTTTGATAGGAAACTTCCTGTCGAGCCGTTTAAGTTCACTATCGAAACCGAGGTGCCGGAGTGAAGCTCACCGTAAATGTGACAGCGCGTGACATTGAGTATGGTAAGAGACTCAGTTGCCAATCATGCCCGATCGCTAGGGCGTGCCGAAGGCTTAAGTACTTCCAGAACTGTGCTGTCAGCAATTTGCGCATTTACTTTAACCGTGTTGTCACCACTGACAATTCTATTGAGCTTCCTAGAGAAGCAAGTGAGTTCATCGAAAAATTCGACAGAGGTAAGAAGGTCAAGCCTTTCAAGTTTGAAATCGAAGTGCCTGATGGTAAGGAATAAAACCTACGACGACTGTTGTCGAATCATTTGGCAACTCGTCCGTAATAAGACCAATCCCATGCTCTGCCAAATGACCGAGCTTAGCTATGACTTGCGTATGCCTTATTCAAATCTACGCAAGATCATGAAGTTCGACTTCCCTCATTGTTTCGAGCAGACAGGCTATCCTCTCGCCTGGCGTTGGACTGGCGAGGCACCAATTAAAGGTGTGCCCTTTAACGGAACTCCTCCCCCTGTCGATCCTGTCGGTGCTGACACCCCAACTCCAACCCCTGTCGAAACAATTAAGGCAAACCTGACTGGAACTGGGCGACAATCCAGTGGTTGGGTTTGGAACCAGGATGCTTTGCGGTTTCTCGATAAGTTGTTTCCTGGCCAAACATTTGCTGAAGTGCTCCAACAAATGTATGCGCAAGGCAGGCTGTCGGACCTAGAAGTCATCGGTAAAACAATCGCCAGAGCCGCGAATCAAATGACAAAGACAGGACAAGTGCCATATCTATGACTCAAACGCTCACGTTCACTGACTTCGATGCAATTGTCGAGGACTTGTCTAAGGATGCACCGCCATGTGAGATCGAGAATCTAAAGTGCGATCAGCCTGGTACTTGGTTCGTTATTCCAAAGGTGTGCAACCACAGTTTCTATCTGTGTGACCTACATTTTGAAATGAGCGTCAAGCAGATCAATAACATCTTGAAACGAAACACCCTTTTCTGCGCCCAAGCAAATACTCCAATTGCCACAATTGGCCAAACCTTTGAGGATGGTTTCCGTGCCGTACGAATTTAACTATACCTATAATGGCCGATACATAGAAATTGCAGGTCACTTCGACGCTGTCGAGGAAGAGCTCTCAACTGCATTGGGAAAGTTTCCGCCCTTCAATAGTTCACATGAAGGCTATGCCGTCATCCTAGAAGAGCTTGATGAACTTTGGGATGAGATTAAGAACAACAAAGCCGAAGGTTCTCACGAACGCCAGATCAAAGAGGCCAAGCAGGTAGCAGCCATGGCGATTCGATTCATGATCGACATAACCGAGAAGAACTTCAGGAACGAACGTGAGCGCAATGTGGAAAGTTAAATTCGTACGCGATAACCATGACGATAGCGAAGAAGTTATTGTTTTTTGGTATGACTTCGGTACTCATATCGGGGCTATGACCTATGCAGTGTGGCTTGTTTCATCCTCTCCATTCATCACTAGGGCAAGAGTCTACAAGGAAAAGTAATCATGTCGGATGAAGAAGATCGTCTTGCGGAAATTAGGGCCAAGCAGGCCAAACTAGATGCTGAGATAGTGCCGCTTACTACGCACGACAAGATGATCGA
>Ga0164305_10000052_pt1 | contig 32004 bp, 36 predicted proteins | sample Whisoiple_237_MG_FD_110215 | JGI IMG/M metagenome (GOLD analysis project Ga0164305, IMG submission 110215) | Soil microbial communities amended with pyrogenic organic matter from upstate New York, USA - Whitman soil sample_237_MG | ecosystem: Environmental > Terrestrial > Soil > Agricultural...
CCGAAACCACCAAAGCCGCCGCGGAATGCCGCGGCCGGCGTCGCGAGCACAAGTGCCGTTCCAAGCGCTGTTACGGCAAGACCACTCACTGCTTTATTGTTCATGGCACTGAACTCCTCCTTGCGAACTCCGGCTTGGCTAACCACCAATGCCTCTCGCCGAAATAGCCCCCTTACGCAGCATTGCTCAAATGACTAATGCGACAGTTTCTGACAAATAAGTTAGTATTCGGACGCTGCGCTTTCTGGAAAGATCGGACAGGTGGAACGCGCAACTGAGCGGGAGCGCTGAAAGTATGCCCGGCGGGTCACGTCGAATTCTGGTCGTGGAGGACGACAGCGAGACCGCTGAGCAGCTTGTCGATTCGCTTGTGACCAGCGGCTACGAAGTCGACCTTGCCGTCGACGGCGCCGACGGGTTGAGCCGCGGACGTTCTTCCGAATATGCGGTCATCACGATAGATCGTCTGCTTCCGGGCATGGACGGCATCGATGTCATTCGCGCTCTCAGAGAAGCGGGCGTGGTAACTCCGGCGCTGATCGTCAGCGCGCTCGGTGAGATCGACGATCGCGTACGCGGGCTTCGCGCCGGCGGCGACGATTATCTCGTCAAGCCCTTCGCCTTTGCGGAAATGCTGGCTCGCGTCGAGGCGCTTGCTCGTCGCAGCGCGAGCGTCGTCAAAGAGATGGTGTTGCGCGTCGGTGATCTCGAGGTCGACCTGCTTTCCCGCAGCGTGCGCCGCCGGGGCCGAAAGATCGACCTCCTGCCGCGGGAGTTCCAGGTGCTCGAATATCTCGTGCGCAACCAGGGCCGGGTCGTGCCGCGCGCGATGCTGCTGCAGCATGTGTGGGATCTGCATTTCGATCCGATGACCAACATCATCGACGTTTATGTCGGCCGCGTGCGCCGCAAGGTCGATGCAGGAGAGACGTACCCGCTGATCCATACAATCCGCGGCATGGGATTCTCTGTCCGTGCTCCTGGCTAGAACGCTCCGGTCTTCAACCTTTCGACTGGCGCTTCTTTACATCACGATATTTGGCGCCGCGACGCTCCTTTTGTTCTGGTACGTCTATTCGGCGACGACGTCGTATGTGCGCGATCGTCTGGATCATGAGCTGACGCGCGAGCTTGGCGCGCTGCAAAGCGCCTACCATAAAGGCGGACGCGATGGTGTCAGCAGGGCGATTGCCGACCGTCTCGCCGGGCGCGACAACGCCGATACGTTTTACCTTCTAACGGACGACTCGCTCGCCCGGGTGGCCGGCAACCTGCAGAGTTTGCCGCCGGACGCCAAATGCCACGAGGAGTGGGCGGACCTGGAGCCCGACAGCCGCGGGCCGCCGCTGCGGGCCAAATGCACCACGCTATCCGACGGCAGCCGGTTGCTGGTGGGGATGACGACCGCCAATCTCGGCGATTTCACCCACCAGATCGAGGCGGCTCTCGGCCTGTCGATTCTGTTGATCGGCATCCTTGCGGCGGTCGCCAGCATCTCGGTGACGCGGCGCACGGTCGGCCGCATCGAGGCCATCAACGCCACCACGCACGAAATCATGCAGAGCGGCTTGAGCCGCCGCATTCCGCTGCGCGGCACGCGCGATGAATGGGACGGACTCGCCGCAAATCTCAACTCAATGCTCGATCGGATCGAAGGCCTCATGGGCGAGGTGCGGCAAGTCACCGACAATATCGCCCACGATCTGCGCACCCCGTTGAGCCGAATGCGAGGGCGACTGGAACGGGCCCACGGCAAACCGCGAGATGCGGGGAGCGATCAAGCGCTGCTTGGCGAGCTCATATCCGATCTCGATGGCGTCTTGCGCATGTTCACCTCGCTGATGCGGATATCGCAAATCGAAGCGCATGACCGGAGCGCCACGTTGCGTCCGGTCGATGTTGTTGCGCTTGCCGGCGAGGTCATCGAGCTGTTCGATGCCGCCGCCGAAGAGAAGGGCTCGTCGCTTTGCCGCATCGGCGAGCCCGGCATTTTCGTCAGGGGCGATCGCGACCTTCTTTTCGATGCGATGGCGAACCTGATCGACAATGCCTTGAAGCACGGGCGCACCGCTGGTCGGGTGATTGTTGCGGTCAAGCAAACCACCGGCGACGTTGTGCTTTCTGTCGCCGATGAGGGCGCCGGAATTCCCGCGGCGGAACGGCCGAAAGTATTTCGGCGCTTTTATCGGCTGGAAAGAAGTCGCGGCACGCCCGGCAACGGGCTTGGTCTCAGCCTCGTCGCCGCCGTCGCGCGGCTGCATCATGCGCATATCGAACTTGTCGACAATTCTCCTGGATTGAAGGTCGAGCTGCATTTTCCGGCGGCCCGGCAGGAAGCCGCTTGAGGACGCGCTGGCGCTTCGAGACGTGCTGCTTCGCAGCGCTCCTCAGCGTGAGAATAGGTGCGGTGGGCTGCTACGACGTTCCCGGAGCCGCGAAGCGGCATCCGGGACCCAGGGCAATGGCGCTGCCCTGGACTCCAGCCTCGCATTCCGCTGTGATTTATGCGTCCCGGGACGCGCCGCCCCTCTAAAACCGCCGCAGCAACCGGTCCAAATAATCCAGCTCCTCCTGCGGGCGTGAGGGATCGCCGATGCGGCGGCGCAATTCTTCGAGCACGCGCTGGGCGCGCTGCGCCGGCGGCACGCCGAGCGGATCGTAACGCGAGCGCGGATTGTAAGGATCGCTCGCCATCGGCCGGCCGAGCGGGTCGGCGCGGTTGTCGCGATTGGCCTGGCGCGGCAGGCCGTCCGGCGTGTCGCCGCCGTCGTCGTCGGCCTGGTCGCCGGGATCGCCCTCGCCCTGCTGCTGCATGCGTTGCGCCAGCTGCTGGGCGCCGCGACGCAGCGCCTCGAGCGCGCGCCCTTGCGATTCGACCGCCTCGCCGCGGCCGCTCTGCCCCTTGCCGAGCTGCTGCTCGGCATCTTTCATCGCGCCCTCGGCGTCGTCGAGCCCGCTCTCGCCGCTCTGTCCGAGCTGTTTCATGCGCTTCTGCAATTCGGCGAGGCGGTCGCGCAGCTGCTGCTGCCGCTGCTGCAGCTCCTGCTCGCTCGGGCCGTTCTCGGCGTCCTGCTCCTCGCCGCCTTCGCCCTGCGCGCTTTGATCCTGGTCGCCCTGTTGGCCGGCCTGCGGCTGTTGCCCACGCTGGCGCTGGCCGGGCTGCGATTGGCCTTGCTGGCGCTCGCGTGTCGCCTTGCGTTCGCGCTGGCCTTTACGAAAAGTCTGGTCGCGCAGCTCCTGCTGCTCGCGCGTCAGCTTGTCGAGCTCGTCGAGCGCCTTGCTCATTTCGCGCGAGGCGGAATTCTGCTGGTTGCGCCGCTTCGCCGTCTGCAGATTTTCCAGAATGTTCTGCAGCTGGTCGAGCATGCGCTGCGCCTCGGCAAGCGAGCCGTTCTTCGCCATGTCTTCGAGCCGGTCGAGCATCGACTTCAAATCTTGCGGCGTCACCGTGCGATTGTTGCGCGGTGCGTTGCGATCGGCCTGCTGCTGATCGCCCTGCTCGCGCATCATGCGCTCGGCGAGTTCCTGCAAAAATTTGTCGAGCGCGGCGCGCAGGTTTTCGGTGAGCTTCTTGATCTCCTCGTCGCTGGCGCCGCGTTGCAGCGCCTCGCGCAATTGCTGTTGCGCGGCGCGCAAATCGCGCTCGGCGTCGGAGAGATCGCCGTCCTCGATGCGCAGCGCCATCTCCCAGAGATAATCGGCGACGGCGAGAAGCTCGGGATCGGTGCGCGCCCGCTTCAAACGATACAGCGCCGAATGCAGGCCGAGATAGACGCCGGCCGTGGTGCCGAATTTGTCCGGTGCGATCGTCAGCGCTTCGAGCGCGTTCTCGATGCGGCCTCGCTCGTCCGGCGCGAGAACGAGATTGCGCCGTTGCTCGACGAGCGCACGCGCCAGCGGCTTCACGAACGGCCGCTGCGGCAACAGGATTTCGATCGGGTCGCTCGTGCCTTCGTTGGTGCCTTCGTCGCGCGCATGCAGCGTCATCGTCACGCGCGCCCCGGCCCAGGCATTTTCGGAGAGATCAACCGTGGTGGTCGCGTCGCCGAGGCCGCCGGGGCCGGAGGGAAGCGCCAGGCCGGCGCGCGGCGGCTCGACGAGATGGCGGCCGGTCACCGGCTTGTCGCGCAGAATCGGATTGTCGAATTTCGCCTCGGCGCCGATGACGCCATAATCGTCGTCGATTTTGTAGGCGAGGGAGAGCGTGCCGCGGACATTCGGCTTCGGCTGCTCCTTGAGTTCGATCGTCGGCGGCCGGTCGGGGATCGCCTCGATGTTGAAGGCGCCGAGCACGTTGCCGGATTGGCGCAGGATCAGGTGCGAGTCGCCCTTCAAGGTGAGGCGGGTCTCGCCGGGGATTTGCCGGCCCGCCTTCAAGTCGGAGGCTTTCTCCGCCGGCTCCAGCGCGCCCTGCGTCTCGATGGCGACGGCGCCGGGCTGCGAGGCACGGATGATGATGGTCGAGCCGACGGGGGCCGACAGCCCTCCCGCGTGCGCCGGCGACTCGGCGGCGCGGCCGATCTGCAGCATGAGCGGGGGCTTCGCCGTATAGGCCGGCGGATCGATCCAGGCGTCAACCCGCACGCCCGGCGCGGTCGTGCCCGGCATGCGCCAATCGAAGGCGGCGGCGACCCGGGCATAGCGTTCCGGGCCGGCGACGATGGCGGTGGCGACGACGAGCACCAGGGCCGCGGCGCGCAGCGCATAGCGGTCGCGCTCCGGCACCCGCGGCGAGGGCGGCGCGACTTTCAGCCGGGCGATCTCGCCCTCGAGGCGCTTGCGGTGGGCGGCCCACAGCGCCTGCGTCGCCGGGTCGGCGGACGGGTTGGCAAGCGTGTCTTCGAGGCCGGAGGCCGGCCGGTGTCGCCGGCCGGAATCATGGTCGAGCCGGGCGAGCGCCTCGTGGCGGGTCGGCCAGCGCGGCCGCGCCTCGCGGAAGAGGACGTAGAGGATTGCCAGGGCGAAGAGCGCCAGGCCGGCGATGTGGGCTGCGGGCGGCAGGACCTGCCAGGCGCCTGCCCACGAGACCGACAGGAAGAAGCCCACGACTGTGAGGACCGGCGCCGCCGCCCGCCAGATGTTCTCCCAGGCAAGCGCGGCCCGCGCCGCGGCAACGAGGCGTTGCAGCCGTCGCGGGCCGGCCTCCTCTCGTCCGGGCATGTGTTGGTCGCTCAATCCGCTCTCCGGGTCACCCTGCACATAGTGCAGATACGGAGGATTCTGCAGCGCGCTCCCTGCAAAACCCTGACCAGCCTTCTAGCAGATTGCGGCTATCTTGTAGTCGCACCGCTGGTCGCATCCCCGGCTTGCTGTCGCACGATGGCGAGTTGGTCCGCGGTGTCGATGTCGATCCGCGCGCCCTCGCCGGCAACCGCGACTTCGATCACCCGGAGGCGTGGCTCCTGCAGGAGCCGGCGTGCGCCTTCATCGCCGGTGAGGTGCGCCACGGATGGAAACAGCGAGCGGGCGAGCAGGACCGGATTGCCGCGACGAGCCTGTATTACCGGCACGATCGCATCCGCCTTCGGATTTTGCCCGAAGCGGGCAACGAGCTCATCGAGCAAATTGCTCGTGACGAGCGGCATATCGGCAAGAAGGATGATTGCGCCGGAGGCCGTCTGCGGAACAGCGGCGATGCCGGTCCGCAGCGAACCCGCCAGGCCGGTCGCGTAATCTTTGTTGTGGACGAACGTGAGAGGTAGGTCCGAAAGGGCCTCCTCCACCCGATCGCGCGCATGTCCGGTGACGACGATCACCGGCCGCGCATGTGAGGCGAGCGCCGCATCCGCGACATGGCGCACGAGCGGCTTTCCGTGCAAATCGGCAACAAGCTTTGTCGCGCCCGGTTGATCTCCGGCAAAACGCGTGCTGCGCCCGGCGGCAAGAATGATCGCGGCGACCTCACTCATCGCCGTTGTCGCTCTCAGGCTGCGGCGCTTCGCCGCCGCGCGGCTGCGGACGCGAGACAATCTCCATGAGCAGCCCGCCGGCGCCCATGCGGCGGATGTCCTGCGGCGTCACGGGAACATCGGCGAGCAGGCGGTCGAGCACCCAGTCAAAGCCGTTCTCCTTCGGCGAACGCGCGCACCCCGGGGCGCCGAGCACCGTCTTGCCGGAACGGGTCTTGCCAAGCAGCAGGAGATTGCCGGGATCGACGGGCATGCCGAACTGCTCGATCGTGCCGCCGGCGGATTCGATTGCGGCGGGAATGACGTCGCGGCGGTCGGTGATTGCTGACGCGCCAAAGACGATGACAAGGTCGGACTCCGGATCGACCTGCGCGATCGCCTCGGCAAGCGCGTTCGTCTCATGCGGCACTTCACGCTCGCTCGCGACCGACGAGCCCGAATGCGATAGACGCTCGCGTAAAATGCGCAGCGTCTTTGTCACGGTGGATGGTTTCAATCCCGGCAGCAGCGTCGAGACGACACCGACCCGCATGCCGCGGAACGGCGCGACCGCAATCTTGAAGCCGCTTGCCGCTGCGATCGCTGGCGACAGCGCATCCTCCGGCACGGCAAACGGAATGATTTTTACCGTCGCGATCATCTCGCCTTCGACAACGCGGCGCATCGGCGGCAGCGTCGCCAAGGTGATGCGTTCGTCGCGCTCATTGATGCGATCGATGGCCGCGGCGTCGGCGAGGAGCACGCCCGCTGCCTCGGCAAAAAGATTGGCGCGGCCGGTGAACGGCGGATCGATGCGCACATGATCCCCGGCAACTTTTTGCGCAAGCCGTGACGCGGCTTCGTCTTCGCCGATATCGCCAGGTTCCAGCTGCGCGACGATAACGTTTTCGACGCCGGCTTCGCGCAGCAATGCGATCTGCGGCTCGCCTAGCCGATCGCCTTTACGCAGCGTCAGGCCGGGTTGGCGGATTGCGTGGGCAACAATGCCGCCGATCGCATCGGCAACGGCGACCGGACCGAATTTCAAGCGGCGCGATCCTTTTCGCTGCGCAGCGGCTTCTTGCGTAGGGAGAGCACGATCTCGCCGAGAATCGACACGGCGATCTCCGCCGGGCTGACGGCACCGATATCGAGCCCGATCGGCGCGTGAATGCGGGATGCTTGCGCGCTCAGACCGGCAGCGGCGAGCCGCTCCACGCGTTTCGCATGCGTCTTCTTCGAGCCGAGCGCGCCGACATAAAAGCACTCGGCTTTGAGCGCGAGGTTCAGCGCGGGATCGTCGATCTTGGGATCGTGAGTCAAGAGCGCGATGGCGGTGTAGCGATCGAGTCCAATCTCCGGCAGCACTTTGTCCGGCCATTCGGCGATGACGCGCACATCCGGGAAGCGTTCGGGGGTCGCAAAGGCGGTGCGCGGATCGACGATCGTCACGTCGAAGCCTGCGAGCTTTGCCATCGGCGCAAGGGCCTGGCTCACATGCACGGCGCCGACTGCGATCAGCCGCGCCGGCGGCGCCTGCACCGTCAGAAAATAGCGTTTGCCACTCAGCTCGATCGTGCCGCTTTTGCCCATGCGCAGCCGCTCGTCGAGTGCATCAGCAAGTGGATCGCGCTCGATCTCCGTGGCGCGCACCAGGCGTTGGCTGCCGTCGGCGAGATCGGTCACGAGAACCGCCGCGCGCCGCGCGCGGCGTTCCTCGTTGAGCGCGCTGAGCAGATCGAGGCGCATTCAGTCGACCTTCTCGACGTAAACGGCGATGCGGCCGCCGCAGGAGAGCCCGGCGCGCCACGCCGTCTCGTCGGCGACGCCGAATTCCAGCATTTTCGGCTTGCCTGCCTCGATCACGTCGAGCGCTTCGGTGACGACCTCGCCCTCGACGCAGCCGCCGGAGACCGAGCCGAAAAAATTTCCGTCCTCGTCGATGACGAGATGGCTGCCGACCGGGCGCGGCGCCGAGCCCCAGGTGTCGACGACGGTGGCGATGGCGACGCCCTTGCCGGCTTTGCGCCAGTCCTCGGCCTTGGCGAGGATATCTTCGTCTGTGGTGAGCATCGCGGTTGCCTTGAACGTTTCAGTTCTTTGTAGGTAGGCGGTCTATTGCCATTCCGCCATTGCTTCTTGGCGGTGAGTGTGCCGGGCGGCCATCTTCCGTCAAGGACGCCGGCTCTGCCGGCGACGCCTAAGGCGGTCACTTCGCGATCCTTGACGGAAGATGGACCTGCCCGGCGAGAATGCGCAGCCGTGAAAAGCAATCGCAGCACTTGCACTACCGTCTAAAAGGCGAGCGCTTTTTACGCGGCGCGCTTCAGCCAAAGCTTCGGATCGGCGCGGCCCAATGAACCTTCGTGCCCCAGCGCTTCGACCAATTCGGCCATTGAAGTGAGATTATGGATCGGCCGGAACTCGTCGACAAACGGCAGGATGGCGCGAATACCCGAGGCCTTGGCCTCGAAATCCGCGTAGCGCAAGAGCGGATTGACCCAGATCAGCCGCCGGCAGGATTTGCGCAGGCGCTCCAATTCGCGCGGCAGGTCTTCAAGCCCCTCGCGCTCGAGCCCGTCGGTGAACAAGAGCACGATCGCGCCCTGGCCGAGCACGCGGCGCGACCAGTCGCGGTTGAAGACGTGCAGCGAGGCGGCGATGCGGGTGCCGCCCGACCAATCCTTCACGCCCGCCGAGCATTTCGCCAGCGCCTCGTCGATGTCCTTCGATTGCAGCGCGCGGGTGATGTTGGTGAGCCGCGTGCCGAACAGGAAGGTCGAGACGCGGCGGCGCTGCTCGGTCAGCGCATGCAAAAAATGCAGGAAAATGCGCGTGTAGTCGCTCATCGAGCCGGAAATGTCGCAGATCGCCACGATCGGGCGATGCCGCTCCGCCGGTTCGCGGAACGCCAGCGAGATCGAGGCGCCGCCGGCGCGGAGCGACGATCGCATCATGCGCCGCATGTCGATGCGGTCGCGATGCGGATGCGGACGAAAGCGCCGCGTCGCTACCGTCTCGTCACCAAGGCGCAGTTTGGCGATCGCCTTCTCGGCCGCGGCGATTTCCGCCGCGCTCATCTGGGCAAAATCTTTATTCTGCAGCCGCTCGACCATCGATGTCGTGAAACGCGTGTCGACTTCGAGCGCCTGCTCGGGCTTCGGCTGCGGACGCTGCTTCATCAGCGCGTCAGAAACGCGGGCGGCGCCGGCTTTTGGTTTCGACGCCTGCGTCTTCGGGTCGGCGACGGGCGACATCAAGCCGATCAGCTTTTCCATGTAGCCGCGGCGGCGCCAAAAGATCGCGAACGCCTGATCGAAGATGACGGAATGTTCGTGCTTCTTAACGAACACCGCATGGAGCGTGGCGCGGAAATCCTCGCGCGTGCCGATGCCGGCGGCTTCGACCGCGCGAATGGCATCGACGACGCTGCCCGGCCCAACCGGCAGGCCCGCCTCACGCAGCGCACGGGCAAAATGCAGAATATTTTGTGCGAGTTTTCCTGAGCCGATCGCCGCCGGCTCGCGATCGTCATCGTCGTATTGGCGGGCCGCTGTCACGCGCCCGCGGCCACGGCATGCGCGCGCAGTTCCGACTGCACTTCGTCGACGAGCTGCTTTGCCTTCGCGCCTTCGATATTGGCGATGTCGTCCTGGTATTTGAGCAGCACGCCGAGCGTGTCGGAGACGAGCGCCGGATCGAGCGCGACCGCGTCGAGCTCGACCAAGGCCGAAGCCCAGTCGAGCGTCTCGGCGACGCCCGGCGATTTGAACAGATCCTGATTGCGCAATTTCTGCACAAACGCGACAAGCTCTTGCGTCAGCCGCTTCGGCGCATTCGGCGCGCGGGCGGCGACAATCGCCAGCTCGCGCTGCAGATCGGGATAGCCAACCCAATGATAGAGGCAGCGGCGCTTCAGCGCGTCGTGGATTTCGCGCGTGCGGTTCGAGGTGATGATGACGATCGGCGGCTTATCGGCGTGAATCGTGCCGAGCTCGGGAATGGTAACCTGATAGTCCGAGAGGATTTCGAGCAGAAAAGCTTCGAAGGCTTCGTCGGTGCGATCGAGTTCGTCGATGAGCAGGATCGGCGCGCCGGACGGCGACGGCTCCAGCGCCTGCAAAAGCGGCCGCTCGATGAGATAACGCTGCGAAAAGATGTCGTGCTCGAGCCGCTCGCGATCGGTTTCGCCCGATGCCTCAGCGAGCCTTATCGCCATCATCTGCGCGGCGTAGTTCCACTCGTAGACGGCGGCGGCGACGTCGAGGCCCTCGTAACATTGTAGGCGGATCAGCTGGCGCTGAAGCGATTTCGCCAAGACCTTGGCGATTTCGGTCTTGCCGACTCCGGCCTCGCCTTCGAGGAAGAGCGGGCGGCCGAGCCGCAGCGCCAGGAACAGAACGGTCGCGAGCGCCCGGTCGGCGACATAATCGGCGCGCCCGAGGAGGTCGAGCGTTTCGTCGATCGACTCCGGTATGGCAGCGGGTTTCCGCTCCGGGGTGCTCGCGGCGTCTGTCCCGTGCTGTGTCTGCATTCCTTTTCCTTCGAGGGAGACCCGCGCCTCCCGCGCCTCATATAGGCGAGAGGCGGCGCCGCGTCAGGGGCAATCGTCTCTGCTTGCGGCGGCAGGAGAGAACGCTAGTGTGCCTCGCGCGTTGACGAGCGCACGAGCAACAGGCGGATACGGGGAGGGGGCAACACATGCCGCAATTCGAACGGGACGGGGTCGAGTTCAACGTTACGCTCGACGGGCCGGAGAACGCGCCGCCGCTGATGCTGTCGAACTCGCTCGGCACCAATCTGCATATGTGGGATCCGCAGATACCCGAACTGACGAAGCACTTTCGCGTCATCCGCTACGATTCGCGCGGCCACGGCAAAAGCGGCGCGCCGGATGGACCTTATTCGATCGAAGAGCTCGGACGCGATGCTCTCGCCATCATGGATGCGCTCGAGCTCGATCAGGTGCATTGGATCGGACTCTCGAAAGGCGGCATGATCGGCCAGTGGCTTCTGACGCACGCGCCGGAGCGTATCGGGCGTGCCGTGCTCGCCAATACCGGCTCGCATATGCCGCCGCCGGACTTATGGAACCAGCGCATTCGCACCGCGATGGACAAAGGCATGGAGGAGCTGACGCCGGGCGTGATCGAGCGCTGGTTCACGCCGGAATTCCGCAAACGCGAGCCCGCAATTGTGCAGAAGATCGTGCGCATGCTGCACACGACGCCGGCGCATGGTTACGCAGCGTCGTGCAGCGCGATTCGCGACATGGATCAGCGCGAGTCGATCCGTGCGGTGACCAATCCGGTGCTTGTCGTCGTCGGCTCACGCGACCCCGCGACGCCGCCGGAAATGGGCAGACATATCGCCAACGCGATTCCCGGCGCCCGCATCGTGACGCTGGAAGCCGCGCATCTCTCCAATATCGAGCAGGCGGACGCGTTCAACCAAGCGGTCATTGACTTCTTGACCGCGCGGGAAGTCGGCCCGGCACCCCGCGTGCCGCCGCGTCATGCCGCCGGCCGCAAGCCTCCGCGGAAGCCCGTGGCGAGCAAAGCCGCGACGCGCAAGCGCGCCGCCACGAAGAAGGCGGTGGCAAAGAAGGCGCCGGCGAAGAAGACGGCGGCGAGAAAGGCGCCTGCGAAAAAATCGACAGCGAAAAAAGCGACCGCAAAGAAAGCAGCGACAAAGAAAGGCGCAATGAAAAAGACTGCGGCAAAGAAAGCCTCGCGAAAAGGCGCACGCAAGGGCGGCAGGAAGTGAGCGACGAGAAGACCCGCTACGACAGCGGCATGAAAGTTCGCCGTGCGGTTCTCGGCGACGCCTGGGTCGACAAATCTCTCGCCAACATCACGCCGTTCAACAAGGAATTCCAGGAATTCATCACCCGCACGGCGTGGGGCGAGGTTTGGACGCGTCCCGGTCTCGACCGGCGCATGCGCTCGGTCGGCGTTCTTTCGACGACGATCGCGCTCGGCGCCTGGGACGAGTTTCGCCTGCATGTGCGCGCGGCGATCAATAACGGCCTGACGCAGGACGAGATCAAGGAAGTGATCATCCAGAGCGCCATCTATTCCGGCGTGCCGAAGGCGAACCACGCTTTTAAAGAAGCCGGCGACGTGCTGAAGGACATCGAGGCAGAAAAGAGGTAGCGTGCACGCACCTGTCTCACCCGCCGTGATCAGCGTCGAGGGCCTGTCGAAGACCTATGCCGGCGGATTCCAGGCGTTGAAGAGTGTCGACCTCACCATCTGGCGCGGCGAGATTTTCGCCCTGCTCGGACCGAACGGCGCCGGCAAGACGACGCTGATCAGCATCGTCTGCGGCATCGTCAACCCGACGATCGGCTCGGTCACGGTCGACGGCCACGACATCCGCAACAATTACCGCGCCGCGCGCGCCAAGATCGGCCTCGTGCCGCAGGAATTGACGACCGACGCATTCGAATCGGTGTGGAACACGGTCTCCTTCAGCCGCGGACTGTTCGGCAAGCGGCCGAACCCGGCGCATATCGAGCGCGTGCTGAAGGACCTGTCGCTCCACGACAAACGCAACGACAAGATCATGACGCTCTCGGGCGGCATGAAGCGGCGCGTCATGATCGCCAAAGCGCTATCGCACGAGCCGGAAATCCTGTTTCTCGACGAGCCGAGCGCCGGCGTCGATGTCAGCCTGCGCAAGGACATGTGGCAGCTCGTCCGCGAGCTGCGCGACTCGGGCGTGACCATCATCCTTACCACGCATTACATCGAAGAAGCCGAGGAAATGGCCGACCGCGTCGGCATGATGAGCAAGGGCGAGCTGATCCTCGTCGAGGAGAAGACGACGCTGATGCGTAAGCTCGGCAAAAAGCAGCTGACGCTCGAATTGAGCGCGCCACTCGATGCGGTGCCGCCGGCCGTCGCGGCTTACGACATCACGCTTGCAAACGACGGCCGCGATCTCGTCTACACCTACGACACGAAGGCGGAGCGCACCGGCATCACCACGCTTCTGGAAGAACTCAAACGCGCCGGCGTGAGCTTCAAGGATCTGCGCACGACGCAGAGCTCGCTCGAAGACATTTTCGTCGAACTGACGAGCCGGTAATATGATGAACCTGCAAGCCATCCGTGCGATCTACATGTTCGAGATGAGCCGCACGCGGCGCACCCTCTTGCAGAGCATCGTCTCGCCTGTGATTTCAACGTCGCTGTACTTTGTCGTCTTCGGCGCGGCGATCGGCTCGAGGATCACGCAGATCGAAGGGATCGCCTACGGCGCCTTCATCGTGCCGGGGCTGATCATGCTGACGCTCTTGCAGCAGAGCGTCACCAACGCCTCCTTCGGCATCTACTTCCCGCGCTTCGTCGGGACCATCTACGAAATTCTGTCGGCGCCGATTTCGTTTTTCGAGATCGTCACCGGCTATGTCGGCGCCGCGGCGACAAAGTCGATTATCGTCGGCCTGATCATCCTCGCGACCGCCTTCTTCTTCGTGCCGCTGCGGATCGATCACCCCATCTGGATGATGGCGTTTCTGGTTCTGACCGCGGTCACCTTCTGTCTGTTCGGGTTTATCATCGGCATCTGGGCCGACGGCTTCGAGAAGCTGCAGGTGATCCCGCTCTTGGTCATCACGCCGCTGACCTTCCTCGGCGGCAGCTTTTATTCGATCAATCTCCTTCCGCCGTTCTGGCAGAAGGTCGCGCTGATCAACCCGGTCGTCTATCTGATCAGCGGCTTCCGCTGGAGCTTTTACGGCATCTCCGACGTTAGCGTCGGCATCAGCCTGGCGATGACGTGCGTGTTTCTGGTCATCTGCCTCGCGATCGTCGCCTGGATTTTTAGGACTGGATACAGACTGCGGAATTAGCGTCAAGGGCGCTCCGAAGGAGCGCGTCTCGAAGGACGGCAACAGCACGAGCGAATGCTTATCCTTCGAGACGCCGCTTCGCGGCTCCTCAGGATGAGGTGCGCTCGCCTCAGGTCTTCGCGAATGGACAATTGCCTTCCGACAGCGGCCGCCAGGCCTCACTGACCGGGATTTCGCGTACCACGTTGAACACGTCCCACGGCCCTTTCGATTGTTCCGGCGTCTTCGTCGAAAGCAGAAACATCGGATGCAGCTTGCGGCCGTCGACGCGGATCGAGCCCTTGCCGAAAATCGGATCGTCAGTCGGGATCGACTTCATCGCCTCGACGAGCTTCTTGCCGTCGGCGGCGCTCTTTACCTGCGCCATCGCCTTCATCAGGTGGATCGTGGCGGAATACATGCCAGCCTGCATGTCGTTCGGCATGTTGTGGCGCGGATGTTTTTCGCCAAACCGCTTGGCGAAGGCGCGCGAGTCGGCGTTGCGGTCCCAGTAATAGGGCGTGGCGATCTTGACGTTCTGCACGGCCTTCAGGCCGAGGCTCGGAATGTTGGTGACGTTGAGGATCAACCCGGCCATGCGCTGCTTCTGGCCCATGCCGAATTCGGCCGCCTGTTTCAGGGTGTTGTTGGTATCGTCGCCGGCATTGGCGATGCCGATGACGTCGGCGCCGGAGGCCTGCGCCTGCAGAAGGAAGGAGGAGAAATCCGCGGTGTTGATGGGATGGCGCGCCGCGCCGAGCACCTTCCCGCCGGCGGCTTCCACAGCATCGGCCGCGCTCTTCTCGAGGCTCTTGCCGAAGGCGTAATCGGCGGTGATGAAGTACCAGGTCTTGCCGCCTTCGGCGACCAGCGCGCGGCCGAGCGAATGGCCGAGCGACCAGGTATCGTAAGTCCAATGGATGAAGTTCGGCGAGCATTGCGCGCCGGTCATCACGTCCGAACCCGCGCCTGACCCGATCAACACTTTATTTTTTTCGGTTGTCACAGCATCGACGGCCAGGGCCACGGCGGAATTCGGCACGTCCATGATCACGTCGACGCCCTCGTTGTCGTACCAACGCCGGGCGATGGAGACGCCGACGTCGGGCTTCTGCAGATGGTCGGCGGAGATGATTTCCACCGGCACGCCGAGCTTCTGCGCGTAATCATCGACGGCCATCTGCGCCGCGATCACCGAGCCGATCCCCTGATAGTCGGCATAGACGCTCGACATGTCGTTGAGCACGCCGATCTTCAGGGGTTTTGGCCCTTGCGCGAAGGCGCGGACCGGCATAGCGGCGCCGAGCAGCCCGAGCTTCAGCATGTCTCTGCGATTCATTGAGATCCTCCCTGCGAGCGCCAGCGACTAAACGGCGCGAGCTCTTGTCGCCCATCTAGCATGAGCGATCGGCCCCTGTCCCACTCGGGGAGACGCTCAGATGTGCCGGTAGGCGCGCTCGAGATAGGCGAGGCTCTGGCCCGGCGCATAGCGCGCTTCGACGACCTCGCCGATCAGGATAGAATGGGTCGAGGCGGTGACTACCTCCGTGACGTGGCAGTCGAACACGACGAGCGCCGTCTCGAGAACCGGCGCTCCGGTCCTGCCCGGCCTCCAGCTGCCATGGGCGAAACGCTCCGCCGTATGGATACGGGTTCGGCCCGCAAAATGGTCGGCCAGCCACTGGTCGGAGGAGGGCAGCGTATTCACGCAGAAACAGCCATTGCCGAGGAAACGCTCGGCCGAGCGGCCATTCTTGTTGATGCAGAAGAGCACGGTCGGCGGATCGTCGGAGACCGAGACGACGGCGCTCGCGGTAATGCCCGCCCTGCCTGCCGGCCCATCGGTCGTGACGATATGGACGGCCGCCAGAACGCGGCTCATCGCCTCGCGGAACGTCGCGCGGGTCTCCTCGGAGATCGCCCAAGCGTCCTCCGGCATTCTCGCTCTAACCGCACCTTCGGCAGCCATTTGCTCCTCGCCGGCGCCCCGCGACCAATATAGGTCAAAGCTGGGGACGCCGCACCCGCTGGGTCAAATCCCGGTTAAAGAAGCACCCCATCTTCCCTGCGGTGATTTGCGGGCGGCCATGGCGCTTGCTAGCCTCGGCTGGTGAATTTTAGGGCGATTTGCTTCGCCGAGGCCAGGCTCCCGCGCCCTTCATGGACGTTTTCCTTCAGCAGCTCATCAACGGCATCGCACTCGGCTCGATCTATGGTCTGATCGCCATCGGCTACACGATGGTCTTCGGCATTATCGGCATGATCAATTTCGCCCATGGCGACGTGTTCATGCTGTCGGCCTTCATCGCGCTGATCCTGTTTCTCGCGCTGACGCAGTTTTTGGGCTTGAGCTCGCTGCCGCTCGTGTTTGTCATCGTGCTGATTGGTGCGATGGCGCTGACCTCACTCTGGAATTTCGTCATCGAGCGCGTCGCTTATCGGCGGCTGCGCGGCTCATTCCGTCTTGCGCCGCTGATTTCGGCGCTCGGCACGTCGATCTTTCTGGCGAATTTCGTCTATGTCGTGCAGGGCCCGCGCAACAAGGCGGTGCCGCCGATCTTCTCGGAAGTGATCCAGATCACCGCGGGCCCCGGCGGCTACAATGTCACGCTCTCTTATAAGCAAATTCTCATCGTCGGCGTCACCGCGGTGCTGCTCGCGGCATTCTGGTACGTCGTGCAGAAGACGCCGCTCGGCCGCGCACAACGCGCCTGCGAGCAGGACGCGAAAATGGCGGCCTTGCTCGGCGTCGATGTCGATCGCACGATCGCGCTGACATTCGTCATCGGCGCCGCGCTCGCCGCCGTCGCCGGCGTTCTCTACATGCTCTATTACGGGGTCGTGAATGCGGCGGACGGTTTCGTGCCGGGCGTGAAGGCGTTTACCGCCGCCGTGCTCGGCGGCATCGGCTCGTTGCCAGGTGCCGTGCTCGGCGGATTATTGATAGGTCTGATCGAGACGTTCTGGTCCGCCTATTTTTCCGCCGATTATAAAGACGTCGCGGCGTTCTCGATTCTGGCGATCACGCTGATCTTCGTGCCCTCCGGGCTGCTCGGCCGGCCTGACGTGGAGAAAGTGTGATGGCATCGCACGCCGCGGCGCCCGAACGCTTCGACTTAGCGCGCGCGTTCAAAGATGCCGCGCTTGCCGCAATTATTGCCGCGGGTCTGGCTTTCCCCATCCTGGCGCTGCGCGCCGAGCCCGATATCGACAATCGACTGACGCTGCAAGGGCGCTGGTCCTGGCTGTTCATTGCGGCGGGGATCGTATTTGTCGGCCGCTTTCTGCTGGCGCTGTTCGACATCAGGCCGCGCCGCAAGCCGGCAACCGACGCGGCGCTCCCTGCATCGGCCTATCGCGCGGCGCGCTTCATCGGACCCGCCGGCCTCGCGCTGCTGTTCGTCTTCCCGCTGGCCGTGCTCGCGATGCTGGGTCCGCAGGGCTCGCTTAAATGGATCGACAATTACGGTATCCAGATCCTGATTTACGTGATGCTGGGCTGGGGGCTGAACATCGTCGTCGGTCTCGCCGGCTTGCTCGACCTCGGCTACGTCGCGTTCTATGCGGTCGGCGCTTATTCCTATGCGCTGCTGTCGACGACATTCGGCCTGTCGTTCTGGCTGTGCCTGCCGCTTGCCGGCATTCTTGCGGCTTTCTGGGGCATTCTGCTCGGCTTTCCCGTGCTGCGGCTGCGCGGCGATTATCTGGCGATCGTCACCATGGCGTTCGGCGAGATCATCCGCATCGTTCTCGTAAATTGGAGCGTGGTGACGAACGGCGACGCCGGTATTTCGGGCATTCCGCGCGCGAGCTTTTTCGGGCTGCCATTCACGGCCGGGCCGAATGGTTTCGCCGCGACATTCGGCTTCAAATTTTCGCCGATTCATCGCGTGATCTTTCTCTATTATCTGATCCTCTGCCTCGCTTTGCTGACCAATTTCGTCACCGTGCGGCTGCGGCGGCTGCCGATCGGCCGCGCCTGGGAGGCTTTGCGCGAAGACGAGATTGCCTGCCGCTCGCTCGGTCTCGATACGGTGAAACTGAAACTCGCCGCCTTCGCGCTTGGCGCGATGTTCGGCGGCTTTGCCGGCGCTTTCTTTGCAGTGCGCCAGGGATTCGTCTCGCCATCGAGCTTCACCTTCATCGAGAGCGCGACGATTCTCGCCATCGTCGTGCTCGGTGGCCGCGGCTCGCAGCTCGGTGTCGCGCTCGCCGCCGCCGTCATCATCGGTGGCTCGGAGATTTTGCGCGAGCTTGATTTTTTGAAGCAAATTTTTGGTGAGGACTTCGATCCGACCCAGTACCGCATGCTGATCGTAGGTATCGCCATGGTCATGATGATGAACTGGCGCCCACGCGGCCTTGTCGCGACGCGTGCGCCGACGATTGCGCTTGGGGAGCGCCGCGGCATTTCCGCGGCGTTGGTCAAAGAAGGCCACGGCTGATGGCCGGCGGATCGCGTTGATGAATTCCGATCCGCTGCTCACGATCGACCATTTGACCATGCGTTTCGGCGGCCTCACCGCGGTCGACGATGTTTCGTTCGATGTGCGCCGCGGCGATATTACCGCACTGATCGGTCCGAACGGCGCCGGCAAGACCACGGTTTTCAACTGCATCACCGGCTTTTATCGGCCGAGCGTGGGCCGGCTGGTTTTTTCTGTCGGCGAGCGTCTCGATCGGGAGGCGGTCGTTGCGCTGACCAATTCCGGCCGCCGCTATTCCAAACAGCACGAGCTCTTCCTGCTCGAACGCATGCCGGACCAGGAGATCGCGCGCGAAGCGCGTGTCGCGCGCACGTTCCAGAACATCCGGCTGTTCACCGGCATGACGGTTCTCGAGAACCTGATGGTCGGCGAGCACAATCCGCTGATGCTTGCGTCCGGCTACTCGCTATTCGGGCTCTTCGGCTTGCCCGCCTATCGCAAGCGTGAGGCGCAAGCTCTCGAACATGCCCGCTTCTGGCTCGATCGCATCGGACTGACCGCGCGCGCCGACGATCCCGCCGGGGCGCTGCCCTATGGCCAGCAACGGCGGCTCGAGATCGCCCGGGCGATGATGGGCGAACCGATCCTTCTCTGTCTCGACGAGCCTGCCGCCGGCCTCAATCCGCGCGAATCGGCCGAGCTGAACGAGCTGCTTCGTACCATCCGGAACGAGCAGGGCACGTCGATCCTGCTCATCGAGCACGATATGTCGGTCGTCATGGAGATTTCCGATCACGTCGTCGTCCTGGATTATGGCGAGAAGATCGCCGACGGCACGCCGGATGCAATCCGCACCGACGCGCGGGTCATCGCCGCCTATCTCGGGGTTGAGGATGAGGAGGAGGTTGAGGAGATCGAGGCGGCCCTCGCCGGCGGGCAGCGAAGATGACCACCCCGCTTCTCAGCGTGCGCGGCGTCACCGCCTATTACGGCAACATAGTCGCGCTGAAAGGCGTCGACATCGACGTGGGAGAAGGCGAGATCGTCGCGCTGATCGGCGCAAATGGCGCGGGGAAATCGACATTGATGATGACGATTTTCGGCAATCCGCGCGCCCGCGACGGCACGATTTTGTTCGACGGAGCCGACATCACGCGGCTGCCGACGCACGAGATCGCGCGGCAGGCGATTGCGCAATCGCCGGAAGGGCGGCGCATCTTCTCGCGCATGACAATTCTCGAAAACCTGCAGATGGGTGCCGCGCTCGCCGATCATGCGCGCTTTCGCGAGGACCTCGACCGCGTCTTCGTGATCTTTCCGCGCCTCAAGGATCGCCTGCATCAGCGCGGTGGTACGCTGTCGGGCGGCGAGCAGCAAATGCTGGCGATCGCGCGCGCACTGATGACGCGGCCGCGGCTTCTGCTTCTCGACGAGCCGTCGCTCGGCCTCGCGCCGCTCGTCGCCAAGCAGATTTTCGAGGTGATTGCCGAACTCAACAGAAACGAAGGGCTCAGCGTCTTCCTTGTCGAGCAGAACGCCTATCACGCGCTGCGGCTGGCGCATCGCGGCTATGTTCTTGTCAACGGCGCCATCACCATGGCTGGAAGCGGCGCGGAGCTGCTCGCGAGCCCCAAAGTGCGCGCCGCATATCTCGAGGGTGGAGCGCGCAAAGGCGCGTCTACCCCCACCCCTCATCCATCCCCGCAAGGGGGACGGGAAACATCCAGGATGGGTTGATGCCGGAGAATCTCTGGACTTTCCTCCTCATCACCTGCGTTCTCGGGGGCGCCGCGGCTTTCGCGACGGGCCGCGCCATCGCGGTGACGTGGCGGCCGTTCTGGCAGGCTCTCGCCTACATGATCCCGCTGACCGCCGCGGTTCGCTTTCTGCACTACGCGCTGTTCGCCGAAGATATCCTTGCGGTCGGACCGGCGCTTCTGGCGTTCGCGATCCTGCTTGCGGTCACCGCGACCGCGTTCCGCGTTACCCAGACGCGGCAGATGGTGCGGCAATATCCCTTTGCCTACGCTGCCGCGGGGCCGTTGTCTTGGCATGTGCGCGGCGACGAAGAGCCAAGGTGACAAGGGCCGCCAAAGACGCAATCATTCCAAAAAACAGGGGAGTCCTGATGCAACGCAAACTGGTTCTTGCGGCGTTGAGCGCTGCCGCGTTCGCTTATTCCGGCGCCGCCTCGGCGCAGATCAAGCTCGGCGTCGCCGGGCCGCTGAGCGGCGCCAATGCGGCCTTCGGCGCGCAGCTGCGTAACGGCGTCGACCAGGCGGTCGAAGACATCAACGCGGCCGGCGGCATTCTCGGCAAGAAGCTGTCGCTGTCGATCGGGGACGATGCCGCCGATCCGAAACAGGGCCGCAACGTCGCCAACAAGTTTGTCGGTGACGGCATCACCTGGGTCGTCGGTCACTTCAATTCGAGCGTGACCATGCCGGCATCGGAGACCTACAACGAGAATGCGATCATCGACATCACGCCGGCCTCGACCAACCCGCAGATCACCGAGCGCGGCTACCAATTCATGTTCCGCACCTGCGGGCGCGACGATCAGCAGGGTGGCGTCGCCGGCAAATATCTTGCCGAAAATTACAAGGGCAAGAAGATCGCGATCGTCCAAGACAAGACGACTTATGGAAAAGGTCTCGCCGACGAGACGAAGAAAGCACTGAACGCGGCCGGCGTGCGCGAGGTCCTCTATGAAGGCCTCAATGTCGGCGAGAAGGATTATTCCGCCATCGTCTCGAAAATCAAAGCATCGGGCGCCGATGTGGTGTTCTTCGGCGGCGTGCATACGGAAGCCGGCCTGCTTGTGCGCCAGATGCGCGATCAGGGCGTGCAGGCGCCGCTGATGGGCGGCGACGGTATTGCGTCGGAGGAATTTGCCTCGATCGCCGGTCCCGGTGCGGACGGCACGTTGATGACCTTTCCGCCCGATCCGCGGCTGCGGCCCGAAGCCGCCGATGTCGTCAAGAAATTTGAGGCGAAGAGGTTCAATCCCGAGACGTACACCTTGTACAGCTACGCCGCCGTCCAGATCCTGAAACAGGCAGCGGAGCAGGCGAACTCGACCGAGACGCAGGCGATGATCGACGTCATGCATTCGGGCAAACCGTTCAAGACTGTGATCGGCGATATTTCCTATGACAAGAAGGGCGACGTCACGCGCGCGGATTACGTCGTCTACCGCTGGGTCAAAGGCGCCGACGGCAAGATCACTTACAAGCAGCTGTGAACGCGCCAGGGGCTATTTCGGATTGAAGCCGACACCCGTCTCCAGTCCGGCGCAGCGGATCAGGCGGGAATCGATGAGCGCCGCGGTGCGGTGGCGCGTCGCGCGCTGGTAGTCGGGATTGCGCAGCATGTCCACGAACGCCTGCGCCGTCGGGTAATAGGCGACGAAGGCGAGGTCCCAGCGCTCGTCCTGCGGGCCGATCAGCATGAGTTCTGGGGCGCCGATCCATAGCTGCTCGCCGCCGACCTTTGCGAAATGAGGCGCCGCCTCGGTGCCATAACGGCGATAGGCTTCGGCGCCGCTGACCGGCTTCTCGCCGGCCTCGGGATCGCTGTTGCGATAGGCGGCGAAATCGCGGAAGCGCAACAGATTGATCATGTGGACGGGACGCTCGAGCGGCAGGCCGAAAATCGCCTTGAACTGCTCGCGTGTCGGATCGACGTGGCTCATTGCCTTGCGCTCGCGGTAGCGCCCATCAGCGTCAGCACATGTGCGGCCACGGAATAGGCGAGCCCTTCGAGATCGTAGCCGCCTTCGAGCACCGACACGAGCCGCCCCTTCGCGTGTTTTTGCGCGACTTCCATGAGCTTGCCGGTTGCCCAGGCGAAGTCGTCCTCGACCAGCATGAGATTGGCGAGCGGATCGCGCCGATGCGCGTCGAAACCAGCTGACACGATCACGAGATCCGGCGCGAACGCGTCGAGCCGCGGCAGGATCGTCGTCTGGAACGCTTCGCGGAAGCGCTCGCCGCCGTCGCCGGGACGCAGCGGCGCGTTGACGATCGTATCGTGGTCACCGCGCTCGTTGCGCGCGCCGGTGCCGGGATAAAGCGGCATCTGATGCGTCGATGCGTACATGACGCTCCGGTCGGCCCAGAAAATGTCTTGCGAGCCGTTGCCGTGATGCACGTCGAAATCGATGATGGCGACGCGCTCGGCGCCGTGCACCGCCTGCGCGTGGCGCGCCGCGATCGCAGCTTGGTTGAAGAAGCAGAAGCCCATCGGCGTCGCACGCTCGGCGTGATGGCCGGGCGGCCGCATCGCCACGAAGGCGTTGTCGACGAGGCCGGTCATGACCTCATCGACTGCGCGCGTGGCGCCCCCGACGGCGTGCATGACCGCCGCCCATGTTCCCGGGCTCATGGCGGTATCGGCATCGAGCTGAACGATTCCCTCTCTCGGGGCGGCGTGCTCGATGGCGTCAAAATATGCTTCCGGATGGACGCGGATCACCGCCGCGCGCTCGCCGAACGGCGCCTGCTCTCGTATCAACGACTGAAAGCGTTCGTTTTCCAGAACGCGCTCGATTGCCCGGAGCCGATCCGGGCGCTCAGGATGGCCGCGGCCCATATCGTGACCAAGTCCGGCGGAATGGGTGAGAAGCAGCGTTCTGGACAAAAGAATCTCCCGGAATCGCACTTTCGCGGCGTCACCGCCGGAAGTCCACTGCATCGCAGGCAAACACCCGGCCGCATGCCGGCTGACCACCTGTGGCCCGCACGCAACAGGGGCGGGAGCTTTGCCCCGGCGGCGACTCAGAGGGATAAGATTATGGTAATTAGACCCCTAATAAGCTGAGCCGTTCAGACGAGGGGTCGCGCTCATGAAATTCCGCTCAATCACCCTGCTTGCCAGCGCCTCCGCGCTCCTCGGCGGCTGCAACTACCAAGGCGTGCCGGATCCATCGGTGTCGCAGAAAGACGCGCAATATCTGGCACTTGTGCCGAAGGTACAGGGCGACATTCAGTTCGAGCGCTATCGCATCGACGATCCGACCGGCGAGGCGCCGGGCACGATAGTCGTCGATACGAAGGACAAGTATCTCTATTTTGTCGAGCCCGGCCGCAAAGCGATTCGCTACGGCGTGGCCACGGGCCAGGAAGCCTATGGCTGGACCGGCGTCGCCAGAGTCGCAAAGAAGGCCGAATGGCCGCATTGGATGCCGCCGGCCGACATGCTCAAGCGCTGGCCGCACCTTGCCCCGACGGCGCGCGCCGGCGGCCTGCCGGGCGGACCCGATAATCCGCTCGGCTCACGCGCGCTCTACCTTTTCCAGGGCAATAAAGACACGATGTACCGCATCCATGGCACGAACGAGCCGGAGAGCATCGGCCGCGGCGTGTCCTCGGGCTGTATCCGTATGCGCGATATCGATGCGATCGACCTCTACAATCGCGTGAAGGTCGGCACCAAGGTCGTCGTCAAGTAAGGAGCGGCGCTCGCGCTCACGGTTCGATGCTGAGCCAGCGTGCGCGATTGCGCGCATAGAGTTCCTGCTTCGGCATGAAAGCGCCCGGATCGTCGAGCGTGCCGACGCGAATGACGACGTGATCGGGCCAGACCTCCGGCTCGTTGATTACGCCTGATCCGCAGGTTGGACAGAAGCGGCGCTTGATGCGCCGGCCTGAGTCAGATGCCGACTCATATGTCTGCAGTTCGCCTTGCGTGATCTGAAATCCGCCACGCGGGACCGCCAGCCCGGCATGAAAGGCGCTGCCGCCGGAGCGCTGGCAATCGCGGCAGTGACAGACGAATTGCCGGAACGGATCGCCGGAAAATTCATAGCGAATTGCACCGCATAAGCAGCCGCCCTGCAGATTCATGCGAGAGCCTCCAGTTCACGCCGCGCAGATGACCGCCACCGCTTGGTGCGCGAGTTTCTCGAGATCAGCGCGCTCGGCGCCGGCGCGAGCCCGAATCGCGATCGTGTGCAGCGTCGCCGAAGCCAAGTACGCAAGCGCGGCTGCATCCCGCTTCTTTGACACTTCGCCACTCTTTTGCGCAGCGCGAATGCGCGCTTCGAAAAAATCGTCGAGGGCACGCAGGCCCGTCAGCAGAGTCGAGCGAATCTCGGAATCCTCTGCCGCTTCCGTCACCGCTGTGCCGATCGCGAAGCAACCGAGGGGCTGCCCGCGCGTGGGAAAATAAATCGAAAGGGCCCGTTCATAGACCTGCATCAGCGCCTCTGACAGCGGCTTGTCATAGGCGAGTGCCTCGCGCATCGCGGTATAACCGGCCTCCCAATAGCTCATCAGCGCATTGAGATAGAACGCGCGCTTGTTGCCGAAGGCGGCATAGATGCTCGGCCGATTCATGCCGGTCGCGTCGGCGAGATCGTCGAGCGATGTTCCCGAATAACCCTGCTTCCAGAATGTCGCCGTCGCCTGCTGGAGAGCCCGGCCCGGTTTGTAGGCGCGCGGACGGCCGCGGCGCTTTGCGGCCGCATCAGGCCTTGCCGACTTTTCTGCTTTTTGTACCATCTTGTAAAAAACTCTTGACAGAGAGCGGCCGGCGTAATTTCATACACTTCGGTACAAAATTCAACCGCGGAGTTCCAATGGACCTTTATTTCTCCCCGCTCGCCTGCTCGATGGCGTCGCGAATCGTGATCTACGAGACTGGCGCCGACGCCCGTTTTATCGAGGTCGACCCCAAGACAAAGCGCACGCGGGAAGGCGAGGATTTCTTCGCCATCAACCCGCTCGGTCTCGTGCCGACTTTGCTGATATATAATGATAAGGCCCTCACCGAGAATGCAGCGATATTGCAGTTAATCGCCGACGCGTATCCGAACGTCGAGCTTGCGCCGCCGAGCGGCATGGCGCGCTCGCGGCTGCATCAATGGCTGTGCTTCATTGGCACAGAGCTGCACAAGGCGCTCTTTGCGCCGCTGTTCGACCCCAAAATGCCGCAGGAGGGCAAGGCGCGCACGCTTCAGAAGGCAGAAAGCCGCCTCGCCTATCTCAACACCTATCTTGAAGGGCGCGAGTTCCTGCTCGACCGCTTTAGCGTGGCCGATGCGTATCTGTTCACGGTGCTGAACTGGAATATCGCCACGCCGATCGACTTGAAGAAATGGCCGGCGGTGGAGGCCTACTATGCTCGTCTGAAGCAGCGCCCGAGCATCGCGCGCGCTCTGTCGGAAGAGCATGCGCTTTACGCGGCGGAGCTGCAGCGGCACAAAGCGGCGTAGCGCCGGCGCGAGGCCGAGCACCTGGATCTAGCGGCGGGTGAGCTGCTCATCCGCCGTTTTGTTTGGCTCTGCTTAAGATTTTGTGCGGGCTGATCGACCACAGCTCGCGCAAAATGCTGCGTGGCCCACAAAACCGCTTGTATCGCCAGATTTTTTCCCTATGTTGACCCTTGCCCAAATCGCACGTGCCTGTGGTCGTGTGTCGGTCGGCGGCAATCCCGGACAAGAGGCCGGAGAACCGCCGTAAAGAAAACCGGCAGCCGGAGGCAAACCGGCGAACCCCGTCTCTGCGGGGGATCGCGACTTAAAGCAACGACGGACCGGGCTTTTTTGGTCTCTGTCGGCCCTCCAAAGGCCGACTTACCGAAGAGGCTTGTCTTTCTTGCCGGGCGTGCGGACGGGACTCCTCCCTTCCAAACGATGGCCACTTTGATCCCCAGGCGAAATTCGCCTCCAGGGAGAATCGTGTCCAACGGCGCAGCACCCGATCGATCGCTCGTAGCGGCCAGCCCGCGCGAGAGACCCGGTCATGGTTGGCGGGTCAACTCGCTTGGGTTCGCGTCTCCATCGCGCGGCCCTCGCTGAGCATCGCCATCCGACGAAGCCCACAGCTAACGGCGCGGGAGAAACCTGCGCCCTTCGAAGGGATGCCGCGATGACCGATCGTATCCTCAACTTCCTCCGCAACCGCCGCGAGGCGGGACGCGATACCGGCCCTTGCCTCGTCGTTGATCTCGATGTCGTGCGCGATAACTATCACGCCTTCGCCAGGGCGCTTCCAGACACGCGCGTCTTCTACGCCGTGAAGGCCAATCCGGCACCGGAAGTGCTCGACCTGCTCGCGCGGCTCGGCTCGTGTTTCGACGCGGCCTCGGTGACCGAGATCGAGCAGGTGCTCGCGACCGGCGCCACCCCCGACCGCATCAGCTTCGGCAACACAATCAAGAAGGAACGCGATGTCGCGCGGGCCTTTGAACTCGGCGTGCGCCTCTTTGCGGTCGATTGCGAAGCCGAGGTCGACAAGATCGCGCGCGCGGCGCCCGGATCGAAAGTGTTCTGCCGCATGCTCTGCGACGGCGCCGGCGCCGAATGGCCGCTATCGCGCAAGTTCGGTTGCGTGCCGGACATGGCGCCGCGCGTGCTTGAGCACGCACACCGCCTCGGCCTCATTGCACACGGCCTGTCGTTCCATGTCGGTTCGCAGCAGCCGAACCCGCGCATGTGGGACGGCGCGCTGAAGGCCGCCTCGGTGATCTTCGGCGATCTTTCCGAGCGCGGCATCAATCTGCAGATGGTCAATCTCGGCGGCGGTTTCCCGACGAAATACACGAAGGATGTGCCGGCGGTGCGCACTTACGGGCAGACGATTTTCCGCTCGTTGCGCAAGCATTTCGGCAATCGCATTCCGGAGACGATTATCGAGCCGGGCCGCGGCATGGTTGGCAATGCCGGTCTCATTGAGGCGGAGGTCATCCTCATCTCGAAGAAATCGGAAGGCGACAAGACGCGCTGGGTGTATCTCGACATCGGCAAATTCAACGGGCTCGCCGAGACCACCGACGAGATGATCCGCTACCCGATCCGCACCGAGTTCGATGGTGATGCGACGGGCCCGTGCGTGCTCGCCGGACCGACCTGCGACTCGATCGATGTGCTTTACGAGAAGCAGCCATATGCGCTGCCGGTTAGTCTGGAGATCGGCGCCAAGGTGCTGATTGAGGGAACGGGCGCCTACACGACGACCTACTCCGCAGTCGGCTTCAACGGCTTTCCGCCGCTCGAGACGCACGTGATCTGAGCCAATCGCCACGCTCCTTTCGCCATGGCGAAGATCCGTGACCTCCTCGTCTTTTACGGCGACGGCGAACGGATCTTCGCTGACTTCCTTGCCACAGTCGAAACTAAACTGCGTAGTACGGAGGAAACCGAACTCTGTCGACTCATGCGGGCGTATGGAAGCGACAAAGGTTCCCACTGGCACAATTATACGATTCTTTACGCAGCGAATACGCGGTTCTTCGATGTGGCGTTCGGTCGATTACAGGAGAACCTAATATGAAAAAGGCAGTTCTTTCTGCTGCTGCGGCGCTCGTCCTTTCCGCTGCTTCAGCCTTCGCTCGCTGCAGCCGCGCGGACTATATGTCATCGAGGATGTGCATCTTTGTTTCGAGAAGGGCCGAAGCGTTCTTCGTAAGTGAACCCTATCGTTGCTAAACTCAAATACGATCTGGTGTCCGTCGCCCCATCACGGCGCCCCAAATCAGCAGGACGATTACGGCTCCGACGACGGCTCCGATGAGGCCAGCACCTTCACCTGGGCGATACCAGCCTAAAGCTTGACCTAGGAAGGTGGCCACCACCGCGCCGACGATCCCGAGAATAGTTGTGAGGATGAACCCAGAAGGCTCGTTGTCGCCGGGTGTGATAAGCTTGGCGATCACGCCAGCGATGAACCCAATGAGGATTGTCCAGATGATACCCACGTGTGCTCTCCGTCGTTACAGTGGTTAGCTCGCGTGCCTAACAACCTACCCGCTTGGGCTGCGCCTCAAAGCGCCGCCAGCGTGAAGAAATCAGCCAGTCGGCAGACGCCCTTGCGGTGTGTACTTATCGACCGCGTCAGGGAGCTCACGTGACAATCTTGCCAGCAGCTCTTCCCGCGACAATCCCGTTTGCTTCGACAAGGTGTTTAGCACGTCGGGGCCGATTGCCTGCTCGAGCTGCGGCGGCGCAATCTGCTGGTTGGGACCTGATCCGACCCACGAATCTGCCGTTGAACCTTGGCCGTTCTGCCTGAACCGATCGACGAGCTCGCTGAGGCCGCCGCTTAGAAAGCCTCCCGCACTCGCACCTCCCGTAGTTCCGGTAATCTGGCTGAGTATCCCGCCAATGCCGCCTTGGCTACCGGCCGCACTCCCGCCCTTTCCAAGTCCGCTCAGCGTCTCCGCAAGCTTGTCTCTGTTCTGATAGCCCGCAATGGCGAGCAGCCCCAGAAGTGCTGTCATGGACGGGTATCCGCGGCTCATTACCTCTCTCCTTCTGCTCAGCTCGACAAGCACTCACATTCAATAAGGTTCCGCAGCCTCCGTGCCCCGCCGTCTCCTAGCCAGTAGGTGTCGGCGAGGACGAGGCGAGCGACATCGCAAACTGCCCCCCTTTATCCTGTAATTTCGGATCAGAGAAGCTGGATCAGGGTCAGCCCGCGCAACAGCTTCTGAACCTGCTAAGCTGACCTAGCGCAGCTCTGCGCTCTCTGAAGAGCACAGCTACGGCGAGTTTCATACTTGCCGGGTTTTCTCTTGTGTGGATTGCGTAACGCGTCCGCTAACCTGAGCGGCCGCACGCGCGCGTGGCTGAAGACGAAGAACCCGGCATTCCAACGATAAGTCCTCATCTGCACCAAAGCCCAGCAAATGTTAAAGCGCTCGCAGTCGTTTTCAGGTCTCTGGCTGTCCAAACAAAGCCGGAGCATCGATGCCCCGATACTTTTTCAATGTGCACGACGGCAAAGACCTGCCCGACCATTACGGAACAGAACTGCGTGACCGGGAGGCCGCTCATAAGGAGGCGGTGTTTGCGGCTGGGGAAATGCTGAAAGAGACCGGGCGAGAGTTCCTACGCGACGATGTTTGGGAAATGCACGTCACCGACGAAGCCGGCGCGACAGTCTGCCGGCTCAGGTTCTCGGCTGAGGATTGCGATTGATCAGGCGCCGCTCTCGTCGGCGTGCACAGCCTCGGAAAATTTGACCGCGAACAAAACTTGCTCGTGCTCATCGCTCACCACAATCTTCCCAGCGAGCGCGACCTCTAGAGACCTCCCCTTGATCAATTGCTGACCCACAACCGTCTTGCTGGCCTTCACCGCCTCCCGCGGGCGGCTTCCACGCTGTCGAATTGCGAGCCCTCGAGGTCCTTGGTCCACCCGCGCTCATCGCTGATGTGAAAAAAATATCGGGGCATCAGGATGTCATCCGAAGCTAACCGCGCAAGATGCATAGCCGAATACAAAGCGCACCCTAAAAATGTGCATGCCAAAAAACTAGGCCAGCAGCTCGGGAGCATTATTGCCGCTCTTAAATGTCAGATTTGATCCACTAAGATTCGGGAAACCGCTTTTGATGACCTGGCAGCGGCGCGTCGCCTCTGGGTGCAACGATACATTTCACTCGATGGTTGCGAACTTTTCAAAACCCGATTGCAAGCAGCGTGGCTGTGGTCGCCACGGTCACTGCGCCGGCCGACCCGTAACTTAACCACGCAAGTGTGAGTCTTGATCCGAGATGCATGTCCTTGAGCGTGAGGTAGATGCGCTCTGCGCCGTGCCATGCAAACAGGGCGATGATTGCCAGCAGCACGAGCTTGCCTAGCGGGTGCCGGGCGAAGGCTATGGCGTGCGAATAGTCAATGAGGTTCGGGCTGAAACCGACGCCGAATGGAGCAGCGAGCCCGGTCATGATCACAAGTGCCGGTCCGAACAGCGCCGCAAGCATGCCGCCGGCACCGAACATAAGCCAGAATATCGGAGCTATGGAGCGCTTCATTGCGATATCATTAGTGCAATCAAGAGCAGCAGGAGCGAAGTCAGCGCCGCCACCATGATTCCGGCCGCGGTGATGAGCCGTGGTTCCACGTAGTAGCCGCCGATGATAAGGCGCGGCATGGTCTTCGGCATGATGGCGAACCAAGTCCAGACATGGAACACCATGGCGATCAGGATCATCGCATGCAGGGCAAGCGACCATCGGCTTGCGAGAAATCCAAGCCAGCCCTCGTATGCGTTCTCGCCGAGGGCGAGGCAGATCACGCCGATCAGCAGCACGAGGGCGTACGCGACGATCGCAATGCCGGTCGCTTCGCGCAATGTGTAGGCGAGATAGGGCGGCTTCGCCCACCAATGCGGATCGATCGCACGCAGGTAGGGAGGGCGCATCACGCTTCTCGCTCGGGCGAACGGCGTCGTGGCAGGAACCTAAAGAAGAAGTCTACGGCGCTGTTGGTCTTGTTCTGGTTGACCGCGTTGGCCGGATCGACGTGCTTGGGGCAGACATCCGAGCAATAGCCGACGGCGGTGCAGCTCCAGGCGCCGTCCTTGGAATGAACCAGCTCCATGCGCCGCTCCCGGCCGCCGTCGCGCGAATCGCCGTTGTAGCGCTGCAGCAGCGCGAACACTCCGGGACCGAGGAAATCCGGGTTTTCTCCGAACTGCGGGCAGGCCGCATAGCACAGCATGCAGTTGATGCAATCGCTGAAATTCTCAAACCGCGCCAACTGCGCCGGCGTCTGCAGATACTCCCCCTCCGTTGTAGCGCGTGAGGTTTTCGGGATGATGAAAGGAAAGATGCTTTCGAGTTTGCTGATAAAGCCGGACATCGTCACCACGAGGTCGCGCTCGATCGCAAAGTGCTTGAGCGGTTCGATGCGCAGCGGCCGGTCTTCGCCCGCGCGCAGGATGGTCTGGCAGGCAAGCTGCGGCTTTCCGCCGATCATCATCCCACAACTGCCACAGATCGCCATCCGGCACGACCAGCGGAACGACAGGGTGCCGTCGATGTGGTCCTTGATGTGTTGCAGTGCCTGCAGGACCGACATGCCCTCGGTGTACGGAATGTCATAGGCCTGCAGGCTGGGGTCTGCGTCCTGCTCCGGCCGATAGCGCAGAACCTCGACGGTGACGCGCCGCTTGGCGGCCCACTCGGCGGCAATCATGGATTTGTTCCTTGGGTTTGTTCCTTGCGGTATCCCTCGAGATGCTCGCCTTCTGCCCCATAAGCCCTTTTCCCCGGTGCCGACCGGGTAATGTTCACCGGCATGTAGCTAATCGCCGGCGGTCCGTCGGCTCGATAGACGGCGAGCGTGTGCTTGAGGAAATTGGCGTCGTCGCGTTGCTCGAACCCGTCGAGGCGCGAATGAGCGCCGCGCGATTCCTTGCGGGCGAACGCGGAATGGGCCATCGCCTGCGCCACGTCCAGTTGGTAACCGAGCTCGATCGCGGCGAGCCACTCGGTGTTCCATGCGCGCGATGTATCGTCGAGCCGCAGCCGGCGATAGCGATTTTTCAACTCGGCGAGCGTATGGCAGGTTTGCTTCATCTGCGTGTCGAGCCGGTAGATGCCGCAACCGGTTTCCATGCTTTGCGCCATCGCGTCGCGCAACACGGCCAAGCGTTCGCCGCCCGCCTCGTTGCGGATGAGATCGACGGCGCGACGGCGCACATCGTCAGCCTGCTTTTTCAAAGTGGCCATTGGGCCCGGTGGAAGCGAACGAGCACAACGCGCCGCAGCCTCGCCTGCCACCTTGCCGAAGACCCCAAGCTCGGCGAGGGAGTTAGAGCCGAGCCGATTGGCGCCGTGAATGCCGATGCTGGAGCACTCACCGACCGCATAAAGCCCCGTCAAAGTCGACGCCGTCTCGCCGTTCACCAGGATGCCGCCCATGGTGTAATGGACTGCGGGTCGAACCGGGACTGGCCTTTCGGCCGGATCGATCCCGAGAAAGGATTCGGCGAGTTCGCAGATTTGCGGCAGCCGCTCGCGCAGTTTTTTCGCGCCCAAGTGCCGGAGGTCGAGATTGACCGCAGCGCCGTTCCGCGTTGCGATGGTGCGTCCCTTCCGCTCTTCGTGCCAGAAAGCCTGGC
>Ga0164305_10000053_pt1 | contig 31953 bp, 26 predicted proteins | sample Whisoiple_237_MG_FD_110215 | JGI IMG/M metagenome (GOLD analysis project Ga0164305, IMG submission 110215) | Soil microbial communities amended with pyrogenic organic matter from upstate New York, USA - Whitman soil sample_237_MG | ecosystem: Environmental > Terrestrial > Soil > Agricultural...
CCTGTTTATTTTGCACTTTACCCTCGATCTCGCGAGCGCATCACCCATGCTACGTCAAGTGCGATCGATATATTCAGCAAGCCCTAAATTAGGTCTTTTGGGCAATGATATAAACATGATTTTGAGGATACTGGTCATATTCGAGATGGCGGCAGGTGCAATGATGCTCAACCAGAAGTTGCAGGAAAGTATCTACACCCAAAGTGCTGTAATCAAAGTCTTGACCTTGAAATGCTCCCGAAACCTCGCTGCTTGTATGTCCGCCGCCACAAGTGAACAGGATCACTCCATTAGGTTCAAGCGCATCGCATAGCTTTTGTATCACAGGCGCTTGCCTGTTGATTGGCAGATGAAAAGTGCTATCCCACGCTGCAATCAGGCTGTAAAGTTTCGGCGGCAGCCAATCACAAATGTCTTCCCGGTAAAACGTGATTTCTGGATGTAGCCGCTGGGCTAAATCGATCATTTCGCTAGAAATATCAAGTCCTTCAGGCTGAAATCCATGCTTGGATAAACTGTTAATAAAACGTCCGCTGCTTCCACACCCGACATCAAGTGCTGCGTGCTGCTTAGAAGTAAATTTTATCGCCCGTTCTAATTGGGCAATCCCGTAGGTTGAATCTTGATGCTGAGTTTGCCACCATTGGGCTATTCGGTCGTAGCGGGCAGATGTATCATTTGGCTCCATAGAGTCACCTCATAAGTGTCGATCGAGATTTTCAGCGAAATTAAAATCTTTGCCCGCGCCACACGCAGGCTATCCTAATGCCCCTAATGCTCTCAATGTAGCTTTTTGAGCGTTCGTCAATCCTGTTGCCCCTTGAATATTCATAGCTTCATACAGCCGATCGCCCATCAACGTCTTAATACAGCGCCCGGTTGCGACATCCCACAGCTTAATCGTGCGATCGTCACTGCCACTGACTACCACTTGACCATCAGAGCTAAAGATGACCGATGTGACCCAACTTGTATGCTCATGTAACACTTTTAGGCAATTCCCCGTTTGCAGATTCCATAGTCGAATGGTGCGATCGCCACTGCCACTGGCTAACGTTTGACCATCTGGGCTAAAGGCAATAGACCAGACTCCACCCGTATGCCCCCGCAAAACCCTTACACTGTTACCCGTCTGGAGATTCCAAAGCCTTATCGTTTGGTCAAAACTGCCACTTACCAACCGTTGACCATCAACATCAAAGGTCAGCGTAAAAACTCCGCCCGTGTGTCCTCGCAAAACCCGCAAACCCTCTCCGGTTTGCACATCCCAAAGCCGAATCGTTTGATCGGAACTGCCACTTGCCAGCCGTTGACCATCGGCATCAAAGGCGATCGCCCGAACACCATCCTGATGACCCCGCAGCACCCGCAAACATCGATGAGTCTGCACATCCCATAGGCGTACCGTTTGATCGTGGCTGCCGCTGGCCAGAATTTGCCCCGTAAGATTGAAACGCACAGTCCACACTGGTGCATCATGGCCGAACCATTGATTGAGAGACCCCGTTTGCAGATCCCACAGCAAAATCGAGCCATCCTGTCCATTGGTTGCCACAGTTTGACCATCAGAGTTAAAGCTTAAATCTGAAGTCCAACTGGTGAGACAGGAAGTTGCATCGGTCGTTCTGTGAAAGGTTTTGTAGGGGGGAAGCGGTGACGCGGTGTCATCGAGCTGCAAATGCCAAAGGTGAAGCATTTCATCCTGACCTCTGCTAGCAAGGGTTTGACCGTTAGGGCTCAGGCTAAGGGAGCGAATTCCACTGGTACATCCGCGCCATGTTTTGAGACTTTGCCCGTGCAGATTCCACAGCCGCACCGTTTGATCTTGACTGGCACTCACCATGAGTTGATCCCTGACTGCGATCGCCAGAATATCGTCGGTATGACCATCCAGAACATTGAAGCATTGACCATCTTGGACGTTCCAGAGGCGCAGGGTGCCATCGTCGCTGCCACTCGCCAAAATACCACCATCTGGGCTAAACGCAATGCCCCAAACCCAATTCGTATGTCCATTCAGCACCTTGGCATCGGGATTTGATAGGCTGGAGCGAAGCTGCCCGCTCCAGAGGCGAATCACCCCACCGAGACTGCCACTGGCTAGCAGTTGACCATCGGGGCTGTAGCGCACGCAATGAACCCCCTCAGTATGTCCCTGCAACACGTTTAGACACGTCCCACTTGCCACATCCCAAATCCGAATCGATGTGTCATGGCTGCCACTGGCTAAGGTTTGGCTATCAGGCGAAAAGTGAACCGAATAAATATTTTTTTCGTGTCCCTGCAAGACTAGGAGACAGTCCCCTTGCACATTCCACACTCTGACGGTTAGATCGTCACTGCCACTCGCCAACCGTTGACCGTCGGGACTAAAGCTTACTGACCAGACACACCCGGTATGCTCTTTTAAAACCCGCAAGCACTGACCAGTATGTACGTCCCACAATCGCACCGTAGTATCACTACCGCTGCTGGCTAACGTGTTGCCATCAGGGCTAAAAGCGACTGACCACACCCAACTGGTGTGACCGGCAAAGGTTGCTAATAGTTGAGTCGTCGTAATCTGCCATAAATAGACCAAACCACTCGAATCGCCAACGGCAATAATTTGACCGTCTGGGCTAATGTCGATCGACATGGCACTATTTAAGCTCTCTGAAAAGACGGACTGGGTGAGATCGGCATTCTGAAAATTGACTCCTGCTAAATTAACCTGTCGCAGATCAGCTTGCCGCACCACGAGTTCCGAAAAGTCGGAACCGCGCAAATCAACTTTGAGCTGCACCAGAAGATTGATCAGATTACCTGCGGTATATCCTGATTTTTGTCGCTGCTGTGCCAGTAGTAGCCTTGCTCTGTCCTCGACTTCTGACACATTTCTGTAACAAGATAAAAGCCATTCCACCACAGGCTGCACGATTAATCGTAATTGCATCACTCGGATATAATCTTTCGCCTGTACCCGAATCAATGAATGGCTTTGCAATACATCAATCTGCCGTGTTGTCAATTCTTTGCAGACCTGTTGAATCAATCTTTCTGTGACATATTCCATGACAACGGGCTGCAAGAAAAATAACCCGTCTGTTTTTTCGAGAAGCGATCGCCTGATCAGTGAGTTTACCTGTTGGGGAACGCTTTGCTTAGAGGCGGAATCTACCACACTTTCGCGAATTTCTGCGATCGTCACTGGCTCACGAAAAATGGCAAACCAGTACAGTATTTTCTGTTCTCCTACCGATAAGCGATCGAACTGACGAGCGAGCAAATCACGGATATCTTCAAAGACAAAAATCCCTCGATCGAGATAGGTCAAAACTTCGACAATGTTGCCATTAAACAAATCCTTTGTGGCCGCTGCGACCATTTTCAGCGCCAAGGGATTGCCGCCATAATGATCGATCAGAATTTGCCACTGGGCTTCTGAACCGGTAAACGCTCCCTTTTGCCGAAAAATGGCGCGTCCATCATCGGGCGTAAGTCCACTCAAAAGCAGCGATCGCACTCCACCCTGGTCGCCTTCCATCAGCGCCATTTCCCGTGGTTTCTCGCGGCCCGTCAGCAAACAACAGCTTTGATGCGGTGTTTCGCCAAGAGTTCTTAAAAATTGTCCGTAGGCTTCATAGCCCGATCGCCACTGCCCTACCTGTTCGCTGTGCAAAATCGTTTCAGCGTTATCCAAAATCAACAGACATCGCTGCGATCGCAAATACTGCATTAAGTTAGAAAGCTTTTCGTCAAGTCTGCCAGGAACGATCGGATCGTCTCCCTGAAGCGGCATGAGAAATTTCAGCAGGCTGGTTAGGAGTTCATCTAACGAGGGTGCATTGGCAAGAGATCGCCACACCACAATCTCAAACTCTGTCTGCATTTGCAGCGCTGCTTTCACGGCGAGCGTACTTTTGCCAATGCCACCAATCCCTAACAATCCCACCAAGCGACAACGATCGGATACGATCCATTGCCACATTTGCGCCAGTTCGGTTTCACGTCCGTAAAACACCGAGGCATCGATCGCGTTATCCCAATCCTGCTGCGAATTTGCCCGTTGGCTTTCCCACGATTCTCCTGATGCAATCGGGGATACATAATCAGTTTTCGTTAATTCCAGCCCAAACGCCTGAAATAGAAGCTCTAATGACTGGCGATCGACTCCGAGTTCGCGCTTAAAAATCCGGCCGAGGGTATTGAGTGATAGTCCAGTGCGATCGTTCAAATCTTCCTGGGTGAAGCGCTTACCCCAAGTTTCCTCAGATTCTACCTGCTGCTTTGCCGTTTGAAATCGCTGCCATCCGATCGGCGACAAAATGACTCCTCTAACTCGTGCAGAGGCAACTCTACTGCGGGTGGATTTCTTGGCATTGGCATCCATATACAAGCAGACCCTGCGAAAGAACCAATCAACTCCTTTCCTTCACTCGCATTACCTATTGCTGTCACGCTTTCGGAACGCTTTCCTAGTGCAGAGCAATTTAGCAAGCCACTTTCGTCTTGCTTAGAAGAATATCAGGCTTCGTCAAATTCTGTTTACTGTCTCTTACCACTTGCTGCCAAGAACCTAAAAATCTGTCTTTAGGAATAGAGCCAGTAACTTGTTCACAAATTGCGTTTTAACTCAAAGAACTTGAGTGGTCTCGATTTGATGAATGTTGAAGAATGAGGACAGCAAATTGAAAGCCGAGTCAACAGCTTTGCCTTCAAGCAATCCATCCGATTGATGAGGAATCCTATGAGTACGATCGCGACAAAAGACGGTACACAGATTTACTACAAGGACTGGGGCGCTGGACAGCCCATTGTTTTTAGCCACGGCTGGCCGTTAAGCGCGGATGCGTGGGAATCGCAGATGTTCTTCCTCGCTTCCCACGGCTACCGCTGCATCGCGCATGACCGTCGTGGACACGGGCGATCGAGCCAGCCTTGGAATGGCAATAACATGGACACTTACTCTGACGATCTGGCAGAGATATTCGAGGCGCTCGACTTGAAGGATGCTGTGATGATCGGACACTCCACCGGCGGCGGTGAAGTGGCACGCTATATTGGTCGCCACGGTACTAAGCGCGTCGCCAAGGCAGTATTGATCGGTGCGGTGCCGCCGATCATGCTTAAGACAGAGGCTAATCCCGGAGGACTGCCTATAGAGGTTTTCGATGGCTTTCGTGCAGCTTTCTTGGCCGATAGATCGCAGTTCTTCCTAGATGTGGCAAGCGGTCCGTTCTTTGGCTTCAACCGACCTGGTGCAAAGGTATCGCAAGGGCTGATCCAGTCGTGGTGGATGCAGGGCATGATGGCCGGTTACAAAAATGCGTATGACTGCATCAAGGCATTCTCGGAAACGGACTTCACCGAGGATCTCAAGAAGTTTGACGTGCCGACGCTAATCATCCACGGAGATGATGATCAGATTGTGCCGATTAGTGCTTCTGCCCTCCTGTCTGCAAAGCTTGTTAAGGATTCGACTTTGAAAATCTATCCCGGCGGATCGCACAGTCTAGGAGACACAAGCAAAGACCAACTCAATGCCGACTTGCTGGAATTCATCAAATCCTGACACTCTCGGCGCTGATTTAAAAATCCGAACTGATGCATTCTTGAATTTTTGCAACCTGTTTCGGAGGCTTCTCTCAAACTCCACAACCATAGGAGACTTGCAACCATGAAAAAACTAGACGGAAAAATAGCAGTCGTAACGGGTGCATCCAAAGGAATTGGTGCCTCGATCGCCAAACATCTGGCAGCCGAAGGTGCAGCAGTGGTCGTCAACTACGCATCGAGCAAAGAAGGAGCCGATCGCGTGGTTGACGAGATTGTCAGCGCAGGTGGCAAGGCGATCGCAATCCAGGCAAATGTTACTAAAAAAGCAGAGATAGAACACCTTTTTGTCCAGACGCAGGAGACATTCGGCAAGCTCGACATCTTAGTCAACAATGCTGGTATTTATGAATTTTCACCGCTTGAAGGCATCACGGAAGAGCACTTCCACAAGCAGTTCGATCTGAATGTGCTGGGATTGATCCTCACCTCACAACAAGCAGTAAAGCACTTCGGACTAGAGGGCGGCAGCATCGTCAATATCAGTTCGATCGTCAGCACCCTCGCGCCCGCGAACGGCTCAGTCTATAGCGCTACCAAAGCGGCGGTTGATGCCATCACAAAGTCGATCGCCAAAGAACTGGGTCCACACAACATCCGTGTCAACTCCATCAATCCTGGCATGGTGGAAACGGAGGGTACGCATACAGCGGGAATTGCCGAGAGCGAAGGCCGCCAACAGACTGAAGCGCAAACCCCGCTTGGCCGCATCGGACAGCCACAGGATATTGCACCTGCCGTTGTCTTCCTTGCATCCTCCGATTCTGCCTGGATTACTGGCGAAACGCTGTACATCACGGGTGGTCTCCGTTAATTGGTATATGAAGACTTAACGAGGAGTAGAACCCATGAAATTAAAACCGATCTGTCAGCAAGTGGTCGCGATCGTTGGCACTTCTAGTGGGATTGGCAGGGAGACAGCCCTGCGGTTTGCCAACAGGACTTACGCACTCCAGGGCGTTAAATGAAGGGTTTGAGACTTGTGTTGAGCGTAGCCAAAAGATTGCTTAACTACGCTCTCTTCGGACATAAAATCGTAGTAAGTGCGTAAGTCTTATAAAAACCTATGTCAAATAAAAGCCATCCTTCTAGGACGGCGCTTTAAACCAAAATTTCCGGTAAAATCCCTGGACAGGGAGAGTCTAATATTTTGAGCAAAATATCTTTGTAGCCGGAAAATTATTGCTGGGCTGGTGAAGAAGTAAGTAGGGAATTAAACCGTTGATAGCGGTGCAGTTAGAAGCGATAAAAGCAGGCGAAGCGGATAGATTTTGGGTTTGCTAATTAATGAATAATATCAAATCCGGTAGCATCGGAATTATTCATCTCTCTGTTCTCTGACTCTGTGTTCTCTGCGCCCTCTGCGGTTTAATCATTCCCATGCCACCGGAATTGATATAAAAGGCAAGCATAGATAATAGGCCACACTCCCATGAAAGCGAATAAGGTGGCAACGTAGCGGTTGATTTCTTGTAGCCGGAATTTGAGAATTTTTTCAACAATAACTCTTAGCCTTCCCTGCCGATCGCGAAAAGCTAGCAGCAATGTGTAGGCAATAAATGTTGCCCAAAGCAACACATAAATTTTGTGTTTATTATTATAGCAATCCTCGCATCATTTGTGAAGTTTGCGTGGCTTAATCAGGGTATGAAAAAAATCACTTGAAAATCCAGAAGTTTTGTGAATACAGGTTTCTATGACTTGCATATTTAGCATTTCATACCCTCAATCAGCAACGCCGTGAATTTCTTACTCCCGAGCGAGTTCGGGGAGGGTTGGGGTGGGGTAAAAAATTTACGGCTCCTGCAAGAATTGCTATAGATCTAACGAGTAGTTTAACCCGATTAAATTAAATTAGGGTAAACTAACGCCGGAGTTAGCGGCGTCTATCTTAGGTCATAAACAGTTCGATTGGAACGGGAGCATCTCAATGAAAGCACCCAAGCTAGAAATTGGAGGCAGGAGGCAGGAGACAGGAGTCAGGAGCCAGGAGGAAAGAGTCAGAAGTCAGGAGCCAGAAGCAGTATTTTTACAAATATGAGAGAGATGCTCCCGATTGGAACAGCTACTGCAAACCCCGTTTTAGTCCGGGGAGAAAAGGATATACAGCAGGCGATCATTACTTTAGGCAGACGCAGGAGCCGCGCCAGGAAAGATAAAATTTAAAGAATCTGTTGTTTTCATTATAAAACCCTTTATAAAAGGAGTTTCAGCGGTGAAATTAATATCTGTAGAGGAACTCAAAGCGCTGGTACAACAATCTGCTGGGTTGTGCGTCTCTATCTATATGCCAGTCGCTCAAGGAACAGAAATTCAACAAAATCCGATTCGGTTCAAAAATTTAATCAGAGAGGCTGAAGACAAAATAGTAGAGTACGGATTGGAGAAAAAAGAAGCTGCGGAATTGCTAGAGCCAGTCCGAGCAGAAATTGACCGGGAAAACTTTTGGGAAACTCAAAGCAATCTGCTGGCGATTTTTGTCGGTTCGGGGTTTTTCCGCTACTATAGCTGTCCGGTGAATTTTAAGGAATTAGTGGTAGTAAGCGACAATTTTCACGTCAAACCGCTGATGCCTCTGCTGACAGGAAATAATTTATTTTATGTTTTAGCTCTCAGTCAAAAGGAAGTGAGACTGATTGAGTGTACGGCTTACAGTGCTGGGGAAGTTGAAGTTGAAAACTTGCCGAAAAGCCTTGAGGAGGCTCTGCAATATGACCAGACAGCTAAAGAGGGTCAGTTTCGGATTGCTATGGCAAAAGGAGGCACTAATAATTCTGCTCAGCACCCGGGAAGTTTTCACGGCCAAGGCAGTCCGGATCAAGATGATGTAAAGCAGGAAATATTGCAGTATTTCCACATAATTGATGGGGCGCTGCACGAATATTTGCGCGATAAAACAGCTCCTTTAGTGTTAGCTGGAGTTGAGTATTTGTTCCCGGTTTACCGAGAAGCAAATACCTACCCGCATTTAGTTGAAGCAGGAATTACAGGCAATCCGAAACTTCTCAAGCCGGAAGAGTTGCGCGCCGAAGCTTGGCCACTGGTGGAACCTTTGTTTTTGCAGGATCAGTCAGAGGCGATCGCACAATACCGCGATCTGACAGGAAGCGATAAAATTTCTGCTGATTTGAAAGAAGCTGTTTCGGCTGCTTATTTTGGACGGGTCGATCGACTGTTTGTTGCTCTTGGCGTTCAGCAGTGGGGTACTTTTAATCCGCATACGAACGCGGTGCAAATCCACCCAGATGCAGAAGTGGGCGACGAAGATTTGTTGAATGCCGCAGCAATTCAAACTCTTCTCAACGGCGGAACTGTTTACGCGATGCCGCCGGAAAAAGTGCCGGATGCGGCACCTTTAGCTGCTATTTTTCGCTATTAATTTACCAGGTTTAAAGCAATGGAATCTAGTTCAATGAGAAATGCCGACAAACAAAACCAAAGTAGCAGCGGCGATACCGAACGCTGGGCATCTTTAATAGGTGGCGGGGCGCTGGTGCTTTTTGGTTTGTCGCAGCGTTCTTTGCGAGGTGCTTTGCTGGCGGTTGCGGGCGGTGGTTTAGCGGCTCGCGGGCTGGGGGTTGTGGAGGGTTTGCAGTCGGCTGCCGATCCGAATCAAAGCATTAAAGTTGAAAAGACGGTGACGATCGACAAACCGGCTGATGAATTGTACCGTTTATGGCGCAATTTTGAAAATTTACCTCGGTTTATGAAGCATCTCAAACACGTTACGGTCATCGATGAAAAACGTTCTCACTGGATTGCCAGCGCGCCGATGGGCAATAGTGTGGAATGGGATGCAGAGATTGTCCGCGAAGAAGAAAATCGCTTAATTGCTTGGGCGTCTGTGGAAGGAGCTGATGTTGACAATTCTGGCTTTGTGCGCTTTCAACCGGCACCAGCGGGACGTGGTACAGAGGTAAAAGTTGTCATCGAATACAACCCTCCGGGCGGTGCAATTGGTGCTGGTGCTGCTAAACTATTTGGCGAAGCTCCCGAACAGCAAATTGCAGATGATTTGCGCCGCTTTAAGCAGTTGATGGAAGCTGGGGAAATAGCGACTACGGAAGGTCAACCTTCGGGCCGCAAGTAATAAGTTAGATTACTCCCCCCGATTTAACTCACCGAAGAGCACTATTCTCAAGAACAGGCAGGAAAGCCCGTCCGTAAATTTGCTCGAAAGGACTTTTGCAAGAAGTCTAATGAATTCCCTGTCTCATAGCGAAAGTCCTCTCAAAGAGGACTGAAAAACTCATTAGTCGTCTTCAGACGACTTTAGCTTTGAGGCAGGGAATTCATTCCCTGTCGGACTATCGGTTGTACGTTAAGTTGACACCTATGGACTCTTGGAGTGTCCCTACGACACGAGCGATCGAGCGGGATTTCCTTGAGTACAAAACGTAGAGTTTGTGCTCTCAAACTATTTGTTTTTTACCTGATTAGCTGATGTCCTCAGAAGTGGTTTTTGGAAATGCGGGCGCTGAAGGTGCAAGTCGGGGCGGTTGGTTTGCGGGTCACTTTATGACGCCGGAAGATGACCCGCGATCGACTTCTGTTTTAGAAGTAAAATGGGGCACTCACCCCGCCGGAGATTGTAGGACTCAGTGGGCGGTAAATGCGACAGCCACGACGCTTTCTATCCTAGTAAAAGGGCGGTTTCGCCTGCAATTTCCCGAACAAGAAATCTTGCTTTCTCGCGAAGGAGATTATGCTCTCTGGCTGCCGGGAGTGCCTCATTATTGGTCTGCCGAGGAGGATTCGGTAATCGTGACTGTGCGGTGGCCTTCCGTACCGGGAGATAGTTCTGGAGTTAAGAAGTAACTTTAACTTCGGGAACCAAAACGCCACCGCTATAACCCGCGCGCTGGTAGCGATCGATCGCCTCGGCTGCGATAACACCCGCTTTCCCACTCTCCACCAAGGCTACGCAAGCACCGCCAAAACCTCCGCCCGTCAGCCTTGCGCCGAAGACTCCGGGGATTGACTGCAAGATTGCCACCAGCGTGTCTACTGCCGGCACCGAAACTTCGTAGTCGTCGCGCTGACTGGCATGGGAAGCATTCATTAACTCGCCAAAACTTTTTGCTGGCAAAGATTTTACCGCTGCGAGTACGCGGTTGTTTTCGGTAACGACGTGCCGCGCTCGTCTTCTGAGGGGTTCCGGCAATACTTCGACAGCTTGGGGATCGGCGATATCCCTGAGAGCTTTCACTCCCAATATCCGCGCCGATTCCTCGCACTCGGCGCGCCGCTGGTTGTAGCCGCTTCCTGCTGCTAGTTGGTGGCTTTCGCCGCTGTCAATTACTAAAATTTCTGTGTCTGTGGGAAAAGGTATCGGGCGGCATTCGAGGCTGCGGGTGTCGATCAATAGCATGGTGTTGGTGTCTGCTAAACTCGACGCCATTTGATCCATGATCCCACAGTTCAAGCCGGCATAGCGGATTTCGGCTAGCTGTCCGATTTGAGCTAGGCGCACGTCGTCTATGGGGAGGTTCAGCAGCGCGCGCACTCCTCTTAGGGTGGCTATTTCTAAAGCGGCGCTGCTGGACAAACCGGCTCCGATCGGCACATTGGAGGTAATGTAGAGATTTATTGGCGGTATTTTGTATCCTTCTTTTTCTAAAAGTCTCAGGCAGCCACAGATATAAGTGACGAATTTTTGCGGTATGGTATCTTCGTCTGAATAATTTATGAGTTCGTCATATTCTGCTGAATAAAAATGGTGTCGATTGTCGCTGCTGAAGCCGATTTGTACTGTGGTGCGCTGGGGAATCGCAGTTGGAAGTACAAATCCATCGTTGTAGTCTGTGTGTTCGCCCAGCAGGTTTACTCGGCCGGGGGCGCTGGCTGTGATTTTGGGTAATGTACCAAATACTCGTTGGAATCTCATTTTTGGGGAAGTGGTAATTGGTTAGTTATTGGTTATTGGTTATTGGTTATTGGTTATTGGTTATTTGGAAAAATAGCTATCCGTGTATCCGTGACTTACGTGTCGTGCTGTTGGGAATTGGGAAGAAATAAATTTATTTTTTATCGTTTATCTTTATTATAGTGCCCAAGTTTTTTGGTTAATTCAACCCCTGTTAACAAAAATAAACATCACCGTAGGTTGGGAAAAAATATTGAGCTGTGATAGAATGACAGGCTAAGATTTCTCCGAAAATTCAAAAAATGCGATCGACCCGACCCCGAAAACAGTTTGCTCAACATTGGCTCAAAAGCGAGAAAGCCTTAGATAAGATTGTGAAAGCGGCTTCTTTGGATCGCGATCGTGTCCTAGAAATTGGGCCGGGTACGGGGATTCTGACTCGGCGTTTGCTCTCTGCGGCTGAGTCTGTTGTTGCTGTGGAGATCGATCGAGATTTGTGTGTCAAGCTAGCCAAACAACTCGGCAAAACCGAAAATTTCTTACTGCTGCAAGGTGACATCCTGGAAATGGACTTAGAAGCCGAACTAACGGCCTTTCCCAAATTCCAAAATCCCAATAAAGTTGTTGCCAATATTCCTTATAATATCACCGGCCCGATCCTGCAAAAACTGCTGGGAACGATATCTGTTCCTGCTGCTAAACCCTTCGATGCGATCGTGCTGTTAGTGCAGAAAGAAGTGGCGCAAAGGCTTTACGCTAAACCGGGTTCGACAGCTTTTGGCGCGCTGTCGGTGCGGGTGCAGTATTTAGCAGAATGCGAGTTAATTTGCGATGTGCCGTCTAAAGACTTTTTTCCGCCGCCAAAAGTCGATTCCGCCGTGGTGCGGCTGCTTCCCAGACAGATAGAAACTGCGGCGGTTAATCCGCGCTATTTGGAGAATTTAGTTAAGTTGGGATTTGGTAGCAAGCGCAAGATGCTGCGAAACAATTTGAAAGGGGCTGTGGATTTAGATAAACTCGTTCAATTGCTAGAAGAGTTACAGATAAATCCTCAATCTCGCGCTGAAGATTTAAGCGTGGAGCAATGGGTCAAGTTGAGCAATAATCTTATGTACGATGTTTGAAGTTCAGGATTCTGTTATAGCCTTTCTCAGTAACATAAGGCACAGGGCATCGGCCTCCGTGGGCATCGGGCATACCTCACCACGCTTGAGAACCGCTATAGATACTGGAATTTTTAAAGAAGTCTGGGATCTGGATCTGCTGTTTTTTTATAAATAAGGACTCTTCGGCCTGACTACAAATTGTTTAAATGAGGTTTGTTGTGGATTTTCAAAGGTTTATTGCAGGTTAATCGGAATTTTAATAATAAATTCTGCACCTTGACCCGGTGCAGAAATACACTGCAATTCGCCTTTATGTCTTACTGTGATAATTTGATAGCCAATCGATAAACCCAATCCCGTGCCTTTACCTACTGGTTTAGTGGTAAAAAATGGATTAAATAACTGGTCCCTCACCGCTTCGGTTATTTCTGGCCCGTTGTTGCTAATTCGGATTTCTACCACTTCACTGTCTGAAAGTTTGGTAGAAATTTTGATGAGGGGACGATTAGCTTCATTGGCTGCAATCGCCTCGCTGTGGCTGTCCTCTTCTAAAGCATCAATAGCATTAGCGAGGATATTCATAAACACTTGATTTAGCTGTCCGGGGTAGCACTCTATTCGGGGTAAATTGCCATATTCTTTGATAACTTGAATATTCGCCAAACCGGGCTTAGCATTCAATCTGCTTTGCAAAATCATCAGTGTGCTGTCAATTCCTTCGTGAACGTCGGCTAATTTCATTTCGGCTTCGTCATGGCGCGAAAAGATTCGCAGCGACTTGACAATACCGAGAATGCGCTCGGCCCCATTTTTCATAGAAATTAATATTTTTGGTAGGTCAGAGATAATAAAATCTAAATCTACACACTGGAGTTTTTCTTTAAGTGTGGGTAGGGGATTCGGATACTGCTCTTGATAGATATTCACCAATTCTAGCAAACTATCTGCATACTCGCGAGCGTGAGTAACATTCGCGTAAATAAAGTTAATCGGATTGTTGATTTCATGAGCAACCCCAGCGACCAATTGCCCCAAAGATGACATTTTTTCGCTGTGAATTAGCTTTGATTGAGCCTGCTTCAATTCAGACAAAGCTTGTTCTAGTTGTTGAGTTTGAGACTTTAACTCTGCAGTGCGTTCCTCAACTCGGATTTCTAATTCTTCTTTAGCTTTTTTTAGTGCAGCTTCGGCTAATTGGCGCTCGACAATTTCCGATGCTAGGAGTCGGTTTGCCAATTCTAACTGTTGAGTTTGAGACTTTAACTCTGCGGTGCGTTCCTCAACTCGAATTTCTAATTCTTCTTTAGCTTTTTTTAGTGCAGCTTCGGCTAATTGGCGCTCGACAATTTCAGCTTCTAGGAGTCGGTTGGCGGATTCTAACTGGGCGGGACTGGGAAGTGCTAGGGCTTGAGGCATTAAGTCTACCAAAAGTATGGCTGTAGCAAAGGAAATAAGGGCAGTAATTGCTTTCATTGTTGCTGAAAGCCAATAGGTAGGATGCCAAAGTGTCCAGATTTCAAATATGTGAGTGATGCCACAGGCGACGATAAAGGCTCCAAACAGGGCAAAGATCCAATTAAATGGCAAATCTTCGCGTTTGGAAATAAAATAAACCAATGTAATTGGGATCGAAAAATACGCTAGTGCAATGATAGAATCTGAGGTAAGGTGAAGCCAGACTAATGGGGTATGCCAGAGATAGCAGTGGCCGTGAGGAATAAATGGCCCGGAAGTAAAAAAACTTTTCCACATTTCCTGCATAATATTTCCTTTGAGTTGTGAGAAAATGGACTCGGACTGGTGTCAATTAATTGCAACCAGGGGTTTCTTTCACCTGCGGCTTAATCACCTATGCGTTCATATTCTCTGTTAGCTTCAGCAAAAATCAATCTATATTTGGAAATCATAGGCGATCGCCCCGACGGATATCACGAACTGGCGATGGTACTTCAAAGCATAGATTTAGCCGATCGAATTAACTTGCGCGCGATCGGTACGGACACGATTCGCGTGCGCTGCGATCACCCGCAAGTCCCTCCTGATAAGAATAACCTGGCCTACCGGGCGGCGGATTTGTTGGCGAAGCAATTCCCCGATGCTTTGGCGAAATACGGCGGAGTCGAGATTGCCATTCACAAGCAGATTCCAGTGGCGGCGGGGCTTGCCGGCGGTTCGGCCAATGCGGCTGCGGTTTTAGTCGGGATGGATTTGCTGTGGCAATTGGGACTTACTCAGTCGGAGTTGCAAGAGTTGGGGGGAACTTTGGGTTCGGATGTGCCTTTTTGCATTGCGGGAGGTACGGCTTTGGCAACTGGTCGCGGGGATAAACTGTCGCCTCTGCCTGATTTGGGGGGCTTTTCTGTGGTTTTGGCGAAGTACCGCAATCTCAGTATTTCTACGGCATGGTCGTATCAAACTTATCGCCAGCAGTTCAGTAGTTCCTATTGTGCAGCGGAAGATTTGGCGTGTCGCCGGGAACGGCTGCATTCGGGCCCGATGGTGGGGGCGATCGCCCACAAAGATCGATCGAAAATTGGTCAATTGCTGCACAACGATTTAGAAAAAGTTGCTTTGCCCGTTTACCCGCAGGTGTTGCAGTTGCGGGAGGCTTTTGAGTCGGCGGGGGTTTTGGGAACGATGATGTCCGGTTCCGGGCCGACGGTGTTTGCGCTAGCGGAGTCTCCCGAGCAGGCTCAGCAGGTTTTGGAACGGGTTAAAAGTGCGATCGCTTCTCCTGATTTGGATTTTTGGGTAGCAGAGTTTAGCAATACTGGGATTCGGATTTTTTCGGAGGGAAACGAGACGAAACCGCCGATTTCGAGGGTGTAACTCGAAGAGAGTGCGATCGCCATCGCCCGTTAAACGTGTCTAACAGGCGAGGGTCAAGATTAATCTAACTTTTCGCAGAGCCTATTGAGATCGAAGAACTGATAATATGTCATGCAACACGGATTTTAGTTTTGGTGAATTAACCATAAATCTAAAATCTAAAATCTAAAATCTAAAATCGCAATGGCTGATTTAACTAATCCTAATTCTAGTTCTCAACCTCCAACTTCTACTGAGGATGCTTTGCCGCCCAAGTCGCCGACAGTATTGCGGTGCCTGACTGGTTCGCTGATGGCGGGCAGCTTTGCGGTACCTTTGTACGCGCTAACTATGTCGATCGCTCAAAGTTTTGCAAGTAAGCCAGTTCATTCGGACAATATTACTGCGATTAAAATTTCGGTAGCCGTGCGAACTTTGGTAGTAGGAATTGCTGCTTTGGGGACTGGTATTTTTGCTTTGGCGGCGGTGGGTTTGATGCTGCTGGCCGTGCAAATTTTGATTCAAAATTTGGTGAAAAAACCCGATAGGTCTTCTGGTGTTTAAGCGTTATGTCTCTTGCCACATAAATATTACTGCAATTATTTATTGTCACAGCAAGTGCTTAACTGGTAGTGACACTAACTTGGCTAATTTCTCCGCAACATCTACCCGGTGACATTTATCGGGATTCATTTCAGCACATAACAATAGAACTGTGCCTTGCTGAGTGATTTCTGCAACTTCACGCAAAGCAGCTTTGGCTTTTTTTTGATGGGGCGGTATCCATTTTTGGGTTCCCGATGTATTTCCTAAATCGATTTTGGAAATGTATTTAACGTTTTTTGAAAAGCAAAATTCTTCAATTTTATCCCCATACCACCTGCGAGTCCAAGCGCGAGGATTTTTCCTAACATCAATTACATATTTAATATCATAACTTTGCAGATATGCTAAAAACAAGTCGTAGTTTTTTCGATTTCCATAGCCAAAGGTGAATATGTATTCATTTTCAAGTTGTTCGGATTCATTACATTTTTCGCAAAAAGATTCAACTTCCTCTTTATTGGTCGTACTAAGAGAAATCTGAGCTGATTGAGAGGATTCATTATTTTTGCCAAGAAGTTTGTTCATCATAATTGATAATTAGAACAAGGAAAGCTGAGAAACTATGGGTGGATAAAACAAGCCAATGATCATGAAACTTTTTTTATGATTTTTTAAGTTTCCTACTATAAAGTATAAATCTTTATTGTGTAAAAAATCAATTTCTAGTTTTTGCCTTACTTTTTCGAGAGCGTCCTTCTCCTTGGCGAGTGGTGTTAAACCTTGAGATTTATTTCTACATTTCCTATAAAGTTCTTGAATTTCCCAATCACTAATAGTATAACGATGTGCGTCGCCGTCTTCGTCAATAAATTTATACCCAAACTGATATGGAATTTTTTCAAGTTCTTTTGGTGGCTCAAATAAATCTAGCTGATCTATAACTGCTTGTTGCTTGGGTTCCCACTCACGTGTAGTTTCTTGACAGAAATATTTTTTAATAGTTCGTGGCTTAATAATACCCAGAGACTTATCTTGATTTTGTATATCCCGAATCGAGCTGAACTTTAGTGGTAAAATAAGTTTTTTTCGTTCGCTCCAATTATTGCTCGTGTCAATTTTTTTCAAAACTTCTATTGATTCATCATCTATCCGAAAACTCTCCAATCTATAATCTTTATCGTTTCTTTCAATTTTAGCACTTATAATAGACCATCTTGGATAGCGCCGATCGAAATCTAATTGTCGGAAGCGAATAGGATAAATGCGAACCCACTTAAGTGGTTTTTCTTCATCATCCAAGATAACTCCCGCTGTGCATACCGTTTCTCGGTATTTTGTACTAATTGATGGATATGTTTTGGTTGCAATTAATATTTTTTGCCTTTCCATAAAGTTTATTCTTGATAATTGCATTTTTATATGCAATCGCTAGTGATCTGTTTATAGATACCATAAAATATAATTTATGGCAATAGCCAAGACGTTCTCCAGAATCAGTAGTAGTATATCCCAAATGGTTAGAATTGGGGGATATACCGCAAAAACCTTGTTTGGTAACAGTGAGTTTGAGTATGCCTTGGCGGCCGGATGATTGGGAGGGAGATGACCCTTGTTGGAAGTTGATTGCGGGCGTGATAGAGTTGCCGGAAAATCTGGTTCATGATGAAGTTTTGTTTTGACCAAAATGGGCTATCGATTATTTATTTATTTTTATTTACCGCAAAAACTCTGTTCGTGCTATAATTCTGCGGGACTGTAGCAGAAAGGGGTGCTTTTTGATGAAAGCAGAATTTTATTTTGACTGTCACAAATATATTTGCAGTTTAGTTCAAGTAGATTTTGTCAAAGAATTAAAAATAAAAAATCATCAAGGTTTTGTTTTGGCTGTTAAGCAAGGAGAAAAGATTGGACTTTTGGGGAAAAGCCGCCATAATGCTAAACAAGTTGATGTATCTAAGCCACATTTTTATAATGTAATTAAAGCGGCTATGAGCGCTTTGGAATTAGAAACTAAAAATGAGGTAATATTAGAGAGAAATCGAACTCTGGCTGATGCCGAAGAAATGATTCAGCAGCAAAACCGAGAAATTCGCGTTCTCAACGAACAGATTAGAATGCTTGGGACTAAGGTTGATGAATTGTCAAGGGAAAACCAGCAGTTATCTATGCAGCTAGTAGAGAAAGAAATAATAGAAAATAAAATTAGTCAAGAAATTGATAACTTTCCTGCTACCGAGGAAGATTTAGCGGCGGCGGAAATTGAGCAGGGGATGGGAGAAGTTGAAATTAGTCAAGAAATCGCACAATTTCCAATTCAAACTTCTGGGTTGGACGTGCAGTTAATCGCAAATCAACAGAATTTGGAGGAGATTGAGGAAAAGGAAAAAATCAGCGGAGGCGATGTTGAAATTGTTGATTTAGAAATTATAGAAGAAGTAGAAGAAAATATCAAAAAAGTAGAGGTTCAAGGAGGCGAAACTGAAATTAAGCGACTGCCTAAAAGAGCTTCAAACAAAAGAATGAGAAAGAAATCTTAATACTTGAGTTATATAGAAATCATCGCATCATTTGTGAATTTCTTAGGGATTCCCAGCGGGATCGGGGAGGGTTGGGGTGGGGTAAAAATTTACGACTCCTGCAAGGATTGCTATATAACTCGTTTAATTGCGGCATTGCATTTTCGCAAAATTCCTCAGCATTTAAGCGAAAAAATCCCTTGCAACTCGCCAGTTTTCCCCCCGCCACCTCACCCACAACAGAATTTTGACAAGAATCCAGGGCGATCGGTAAAATTACAGGTACGATCGAACTATTGTCAGCAGCATTAAATCCTTCAGTAATTAGTCGTTTGCCAACAGTCACATAATTGTTGACAATATTGCACAATAGATAAAATTGTAAATATATAGCACCTGCGTTTTTTTTGACCGCTTATGAATAGCAGATTCCTCGATCGACTCCACCACCCCTCGCGCCCCGTCATCGTCTTCGACGGCGCGATGGGAACCAACCTGCAAGTCCAAAACCTCACCGCAGAAGACTTTGGCGGCAAAGAATACGAAGGTTGCAACGAATATCTCGTCCACACCAAGCCGGAAGCCGTCGCCAACGTGCACCGGGGATTCCTCGAAGCAGGGGCCGATGTCATCGAAACAGACACCTTTGGCGGCGCTTCCATCGTACTCGCCGAATACGATTTGGCAGACAAAGCATATTATCTCAACAAAACTGCCGCCGAACTCGCCAAGAGTATCGCCGCCGAATTTTCCACGCCAGAAAAACCTCGATTTGTCGCAGGATCGATCGGGCCGGGCACCAAATTGCCCACATTAGGACACATCGATTTCGACACACTCACCGCCGCTTTTACCGAACAAGCAGAAGGGCTTTATGACGGCGGCGTTGACTTATTTATTGTCGAAACTTGTCAAGATGTGCTGCAAATTAAATCAGCATTAAATGCCATTGAAGAAGTATTTAAGAAAAAAGGTGCGCGGATTCCGTTAATGGTATCAGTCACAATGGAAGCCACCGGCACAATGTTAGTCGGTTCCGACATCAGCGCCGCCCTAGCCATTTTGCAGCCCTACCCGATCGACATTTTAGGCCTGAACTGCGCCACCGGGCCCGATCGCATGGCCGAACACGTCAAATACCTTTCCGAACATTCGCCCTTCGTCGTTTCCTGCGTTCCCAACGCCGGTTTACCCGAAAACATCGGCGGCGACGCGCACTACAAACTCACGCCAATAGAATTAAAAATGGCCTTGATGCGCTTTGTCGAAGACTTAGGCGTGCAAGTCATCGGCGGCTGCTGCGGAACCCGCTACGATCACATCCGCGAACTAGCAGAAATTGGCAAAACTCTAACACCCAAAATCCGCGAAATTACTTGGGAACCATCCGCCGCTTCAATTTACACCGCCCAACCCTACGAACAAGAGAATTCCTTCTTAATTGTCGGCGAAAGACTCAACGCCAGCGGTTCCAAAAAATGCCGCGATTTGCTAAACGCCGAAGACTGGGACGGTTTAGTCGCAATGGCCAGGGAACAAGTGCGAGAAGGCGCGCACATTCTCGATGTCAACGTTGATTATGTCGGCCGCGATGGCGTGCGAGACATGAAAGAATTAGTCTCCCGCGTTGTGACTAATGCAACTCTCCCTTTAATGCTGGATTCCACAGAATGGGAAAAGATGGAAGCAGGCTTAAAAGTTGCGGGAGGCAAATGTTTGCTGAATTCCACTAACTACGAAGACGGAGAACCGCGTTTTTATCAAGTTTTGGAGTTGGCGAAAAAATACGGCGCGGGCATAGTTATCGGGACGATTGACGAAGACGGGATGGCGAGAACGGCCGACAAAAAATTTGCGATCGCCCAGCGCGCATATAACGCCGCTATCGCCTACGGAATTCCCGCCGAGGAAATCTTTTTTGACACCCTAGCTTTGCCAATTTCTACCGGGATAGAAGAAGACAGAAAAAACGGCAAAGCTACCATCGAATCCATCCGCCGCATCCGCCAAGAATTGCCAGGATGTCACGTAATTTTAGGCGTTTCTAATATTTCCTTCGGCTTGAATCCGGCGGCGCGGCAAGTTTTGAATTCGATGTTTTTGCACGAAGCGATGCAAGCCGGGATGGACTCGGCAATTGTCAGCGCCAATAAGATTTTGCCCCTCGCCAAAATCGACCCCAAACACCAAGAAATCTGCCGTAAACTGATTTACGACGAACGGGAGTTTGACGGCGAAATTTGCGTTTACGACCCCTTGGGCGACCTGACAACGGTGTTTGCGGGCAAAACTACCAAGCGCGATCGGACAGAAGACGCAAGCCTCCCGGTAGAAGAACGCCTGAAGCAGCACATCATCGACGGCGAACGGATAGGGCTCGACATCCAACTCGCCAAAGCCTTAGAAACCTATCCGCCCCTCGACATTATCAATACCTTCTTGCTAGACGGCATGAAAGTAGTGGGAGAATTGTTCGGTTCTGGACAAATGCAACTGCCATTTGTATTGCAGTCAGCAGAAACAATGAAAGCGGCAGTTGCCTATTTAGAACCGTACATGGAAAAGTCCGAATCCGGGGACAACGCCAAAGGAACATTTATCATCGCTACTGTCAAAGGCGACGTTCACGACATCGGCAAAAACTTGGTTGATATTATCCTATCAAACAACGGCTACCGAGTGATTAACTTGGGTATTAAACAGTCAGTTGAAAATATCATCGAAGCCTACGAAAAGCACAAAGCCGACTGTATAGCGATGAGTGGCTTGCTGGTAAAATCCACCGCATTCATGAAAGAAAATCTGGAAGTATTTAACCAGAAAGGAATCACCGTTCCGGTAATTTTGGGCGGCGCGGCTTTGACTCCCAAGTTTGTACATGAAGACTGCCAAAATACCTACAAAGGTAAAGTTGTTTACGGCAAAGATGCGTTTTCTGACTTGCATTTTATGGACAAACTCATGCCAGCAAAATCTGCTGGTAAATGGGAAGACTTGCAAGGATTTTTAGACGAAATAGGGCTGGAGAATGGGGCGGTTAAAGAAGATAAAGCTTCGCGAGAAACTTCTGTAGAAGATTCCCACAAAGCAGACACTCCTTTGGTAATAGATACCAGGCGATCCGAAGCAGTTGCAGCAGATATCGATCGCCCGAATCCTCCTTTCTGGGGAACGAAACTGTTGCAGGGAGAAGACATCCCCTTTGAGGAAATTTTCTGGCACTTGGATTTGCAAGCTTTAGTTGCGGGTCAGTGGCAATTCCGCAAGCCAAAAGACCAATCGCGGGAAGAATACGATGCTTTCTTAGCTGAGAAAGTTTATCCCGTATTGGAAGAATGGAAACACAAAATAATCACCGAAAATTTACTGCAGCCGCAAGCAATTTACGGGTATTTTCCCTGTCAAGCTGAAGGCAATTCTTTGCATTTGTACGACCCGGAAATTATGAATGGGGGGCAAACAATAATCAATGGCGGGCAAACAATAATCAGTGGCGGGCAAGATGCCCGCCCCACAACAGAAAGTGGCACAGGCATCTTGCCTGTGACTGCAACAGAAAGTGGCACAGGCATCTTGCCTGTGGCTGCAACATTCACATTTCCCCGGCAAAAATCGGCGCGCCGACTGTGCATTGCCGACTTTTTCGCGCCCAAAGAATCGGGTAAAATTGATGTATTTCCGATGCAAGTAGCGACAGTGGGAGAAATTGCTACAGAGTACGCGCAAAAGCTATTTGCTAACAATCAATATACCGACTATCTCTACTTTCACGGATTAGCGGTACAAACAGCGGAAGCAATAGCAGAATGGACTCACGCGCGAATTCGGCGGGAATTGGGATTTGGTAGCGAGGAACCGGACAACATTCGCGATATGCTAGCGCAAAGATATCGCGGTTCGCGGTACAGTTTCGGCTATCCCGCTTGTCCGAATATGGCGGATCAGTACAAGCAACTGGAATTGTTAAAGTGCGATCGTATCAACCTCTACATGGATGAAAGCGAACAACTTTATCCCGAACAATCAACAACGGCAATTATCACCTATCACCCAGCCGCCAAATACTTCAGCGCTTAATTGGTAGGGTACGCCTCACACTTTTTTCTGTCGTTTTTCTCGTTCTTATACTCGTTACCAGGCTCTGCCTGGTAACGCATATCCAGAGGCTATGCCTCAACTTAAAAACCTGGAGGTCTAGCCTCCAGAAATTCATTTCCGGCTAGAACCAGGAAAGGAAAAACCAACAAAAAAGCACCTTAACAAAAGTGCTTTCATGAATATGAACTTTCTGTGTCTGACTAAAATTTTACGAGTAATTCCGGGGAGTGCGTGCACCTGCAGATGCTCCTATCATCGAAGCAACTAAACCCAATAGCGAGCCGAACAAAAACGACCAACCGGCTTTCGCAGCATTACCAGCAATATTTCGAGCATCCTGAGCACTTACGTTAGGTGCTCGGTTCGGCAAATTCACCCCGCCCTGCTGCGCTTGATTAATTGCTTCTCCTGCATTCGCAGCTATTACGCCAAAAGTACCGGCCACGCCATTTGCTAACAGCCAAGAGCCGATTGTTAAGGTGGTTGCCCACAAAATTGCTCCGTTTAAAAGTGCTGTGTTGCGGTTCATCGGGCCGCAAGCGCGAGCAGTTACCCAACCGCCAACTGCTAAGCTAATTAACAAACTGATAATTGACCAAATTCCGACGCCGGTACCTACGTCCCCTGAAATAGTGCGCGGAGCTCCTGAATTAGCAATGTTGCTCAAGCCGATCGCAGCGCCCAATGCACTTAACACCAGTTGTGTGCCGATCGCAATTACCAAACCAGAAAAAATCGGGCCCCAACGTACTCGATCGTGGTATTCCATCATTGAATTAACAACCACTGGTTCGGTACCAACGTTATCTACAGGTCTATTTACGTATGACATAGGTTTTTTTTTTCCTCTTAGAGTTGCTTTAATTTTTAACAATCTTTCACCTAAGCATTGATTGTGGCTGAGATTGATAGAAACTATATCTGCCTGGGGAAATAACCAGTATCTATGTCTGAAGAAAGAAACAAAAAAGTCATCAACCCTCAGCCAGCAGCTATTAGTTAATGACTGATGACTGATGACTGATGAGTGATAACTATTTTATCCCGTTAGAAAAGTTCGCGGACGTATACAGGAAAGACAGCTTAACGCAATCTTACTGCCGTTCCAACGGCAGTAATCAGCAGCAAAGCCCCGTTCGAGTCTACATTAATCGTGCCGGTGTCAACTTCCACCCCGATTACGGCATTGGCGCCCAGGCGCTGGGCCCGTTTTTCCAGTTCCGCGAGGGCATCTCGCTGTCCTTTGAGAAACACTTCCTCGTAACTGCCGGTGCGCCCGCCGATGATGTCGCGAATGCCGGCGAAGAAATCTCGCAGGGCATTGGTGCCGTAGACAACCTCAGCAGTTACAATTCCCAGGTAAGATTGAATTTCTGCTCCTTGGATGATATCAGTTGTTGTTACAATCATCAGTTGGCCTCAATCGCGAAAATTTTGAGTGGGTCTTATTCTGTAGATTTACTACATCTCGCCGCTCAAAGATTCCTGGTAAACCATAAGTTGTCAGCTTGCCAAGCAGACAGCAACTCGCTCTTTCATTCCACATACTCTTTGAAACACATGGCCGTGCACAAACAAAGTCTTTTGGTATTCAGTACGCTGCTAGTAGCAGGATTCGCTGTCGCAGCGCCGCAGATAGCGCTCTCAGCAGAAACATCAGTTCAAGTCAACCCTCAAAATAATTCAAATTTAGATGCTCTGCTGCGGCAAGGGCGGGAGTTGGTAGACTCAGGAGACTACCGTAAGGCGATCGCCATTTATCAGGAAGCAGCGCGTTTAGATACGGAAAACCCGCGCATTTTTTCTGGTATTGGCTATTTAGAAGCGCGTCAGGGCAACTATCAAGCCTCAGTAGAATTTTACCAACAAGCGATCGGTCTGGAACCGAAGAATGCTGACTTCCAATACGCATTGGGATACGCTATGGCGAATTTGCAAAACTATCCCGCAGCAGCCACAGCTTACCGCCGCGCCGCTGCGCTCGATCGCAAAAATGTCAATGCGCGGATCGGTCTCGGAGTGGTACTCTTTCAGCAAAAAGATTACAGCGGTGCTTTTAAAGCATACCAAGAGGCGATCGCCCTCGATCCGAAAAATTGGCAAGCTTATTCTTCAATGGGTTTAGTATTAATCCAGCAGGGAAGTTTTGCCAGTGCTGTCACGGTGCTCCAACAAGCAGCCGAACTCGCTCCCAAACAAGCCGGTGTCCAGTTAAAATTAGGCACTGCTTTGCTGCGTGCCGGCTATACTTCCGAAGGGCTAGCAGCTTTTGAAGAAGCTGCCAAATTGGAGCCCCGGAATCCAGAAGTGCAGTTAGAAATTGGCGAAATTCTCAAGGGTCAACACGACTTAGACGGAGCGCTGGAAGCTTATCAGCGGGCTATTGCGGTGCGACCAAATTTAGTGGAAGCACACGCAGGAATCGGGGAAATTCAACTGGAAAAACAAGATTTTTTAGGAGCGATTGCCACTTTTAAGCGAGTGATTGGGCTCGATCCAGACCGAGCTGAAGCTTATTACAATATGGGTACGGCACTCAAAGCGCGCGATCGCAAATCCGAAGCAATTGAAGCTTTTCAACAAGCCCTCGACACTTACCGCCAGCAAGGAAACAATGATGGTGCCCAAAAAGCTGAGGCGGCGCTCCAAGAACTAAAGCAATGAGTAATTGGTAATGGGTAATTGGCAATGGGTAATTGATAATTACATCGTTCCCATACAATAGATCCCGGAGGGCGGGTTTATATGTTTCTTCAATTACCTCAAAGATGGCTGGTTAAACCCGCCCCTAAATCTCTTGCAAACAGTCAAATGCCAATTCACAACTGACAACTGACTTATGAACTCAAGTGATTCTAGACCGCCGCTTTACGAAATGAATCCGCTAGGTCGATTTGACGATCGCGCCGCCGATTATGTCAAGTACCGACCGAGTTATCCAGCCGCTGCGATTGATGCGATTTTAGAAGGACTTGGGGAACCTTCGCGGTTAGCAGCAGCAGATGTCGGTGCTGGAACGGGCATTTCTTCGCGTTTGTTAGCAGAAAGAGGCCTTCGAGTATTAGCAATCGAACCCAATGCCGAAATGAGACAAGCGGCTGAAATTCACCCTTTGATAGAATTGAGAGAAGCAACTTCCGAAGCAACTAATTTGTCTGAATCGTCAATCGATTTAGTAACTTGCTTCCAGTCTTTCCACTGGTTCAATCCTGTTTTAACTTTACCCGAATTTCGGCGAATTCTCAAGCCGTCGGGAAGGTTGGCTGTCGTTTGGAATTTGCGCGATCGCGCGGATGAATTGACACTAGGCTACACCCAAATAATCAAGACCGCTTCCAACAACCATCCTGCTGAAAGACGAGAGAGAGCGATAGAACCTCTGCTAAAAAGTTCGGATTTTATTAATATCCAAAGCCGGGATTTTGTGAACAAACAAGATTTAGATTTACAAGGACTTATTGGACGGACTCAGAGTTCATCGTACATTCCGAACTCGGGGCCGCAATTGCAGCAACTTATCTCGGATTTGACCGAACTTTATGAAGCTCACTGCGGCGATCGGGGCTTTGTTTCATTGGTTTACCAAACTAGGGTTTATCTGGCAGCTCGTTCTGATTCTTAATATTTTTTACCGCAGATGAAGGCGGATTGACGCGGATTTATGCGATATAATCTAGGGGCGAGTTGGCATAGGCGATCGCTCTGTAAATTCAAGAGGAAATAAGCGCGATCGCACAGTAGCATTTGGTAAAAACTCCATCTTTTGTAAGATGCTAAAACAGCTTCCTGAAGGTGAATCTATTTCTATTGGTAGAGTCGGCAAACTTGTTAACATTTGTAAAATGAGCAAAATATCCTATCCCCAGAGCTTCATCTATGCAAACGTATGATGTGATTATCATAGGAGCAGGTCACAACGGACTGGTCTGCGCTTCTTATCTCCTCAAAGCGGGATATACTGTCCTGTTGTTAGAAAAACGTTCGGTTCCCGGCGGTGCGGCCACTACCGAAGCTGCGATTCCCGAATTACCCGATTTTAAATTCAATTTGTGCGCGATCGACCACGAATTTATCCATTTAGGGCCAGTTGTAGAAGAATTAGAACTGGAAAAATACGGTTTAGAATATCTTTACTGCGATCCAGTTGCCTTTTGTCCGCATCCAGACGGCAAATATTTCTTAGCGCACAGTTCCGTAGAAAAAACTTGTGCAGAAATTGCGCGCTACAACGAGCGCGATGCTAAAAAATATGCCGAATATACAGACTTTTGGCAGCGGGCTTTAGGTGCAATGGTTCCGATGTTTAATGCGCCACCAAAATCTATCATAGATATTGCCGGCAACTACGATATTGCCAAACTCAAAGATTTATTTTCAGTGATTGGTTCACCCGACAAAACGCTGGACTTTATTCGCACGATGATCACCAGCGCTGAGGACATTCTCAACGAGTGGTTTGACGAGGAATTTATCAAAGCACCCCTCGCAAGATTAGCCTCAGAACTCGGCGCGCCTCCCTCGCAAAAAACCATTGCTGTAGGCGCAATTATGCTGGCAATGAGACACAATCCCGGCATGGCAAGACCGCGCGGAGGGACGGGTGCATTAGTGCAAGCACTGCTCAATTTAGTGAAAAGTTATTCAGGTGTGGTACTTACCGACCAGCACGTCGAAAAAATATTAGTTGATAACGGTCGCGCAGTAGGAGTTCGAGTTGCCGGTGGCACGGAATACCGCGCTACAAAAGGTGTCATTTCTAATATTGATGCTAAGCGCTTGTTTCTGCATTTAATGGATGACAGCGATGTCGATGCTGCTGACCCGAATTTGCGGGAAAGATTGGAGCGCAAAATTGTTAATAATAACGAGACTATTCTCAAAATAGACTTAGCTCTCAATGAAATACCCAAGTTCGAGCGCTGGAACCATCGAGACGAGTATTTAATGGGATCTGTCTTGATTGCCGACTCGGTGAAACACGTTGAAATTGCTCACAGCGAGCCTTCAATCGGCAGAATTCCCGACTCCGATCCGTCGATGTATGTGGTGTTTCCGACGGTAAGAGACCCGTCAATGGCTCCCCCAGGACACCATACAGCTTGGATTGAATTTTTTGCTCCTTACCAGATCGAAAATGCTGAAGGAACCGGCCAGCACGGTACGGGTTGGACGGATGAGCTGAAAAACAAAGTTGCCGATCGCTGCATCGATAAATTAGCAGAATACGCGCCAAATATCAAGAATTCAATAATCGGCCGTCGCGTGGAAAGTCCGGCCGAATTGGGAGAGCGTTTGGGGGCTTTGAAGGGGAATTATTACCACGTTGACATGACGCTGGATCAGATGATATTTTTCCGTCCTTTGCCGGAGTTGGCGAATTACAAAACGCCGATCGACGGTTTGTTCCTCACGGGGGCGGGAACGCATCCGGGCGGCTCGATTTCGGGGATGCCGGGACGCAATACGGCTCGCGTTTTCATGCACTCGCAGCAGCCTTTCGTGCAGACTTTGGCAGATGCGGCTAATTCTCTGAAAGCGAAGGGTAAGTCGGTATTTCGGAGTAATGAGAAGTAAGATTTTTAGCAAGCGCAGATGAACGCAGATAAACGCAGATGTGATTCATCTGCTTTTATCTGTATTGATTTATCAGTCTGTGAGTGCGAGAATTTTTTCTGGTTGAGTTCCTGTGAAGGGAAAACGGCGGGCGATCGCCCTCAATACCCTTTGTAAATTCTGTGCATCTTTCGCGCTTGGTGGCGACGGTTTGCGTTCCATCAAATCTGTTAAAATATTTTCTCATCATAGAGCATATTCCCTCGATAAAATTCTCAATATTAGAAGAACAAGTTAACGCTGAAAGCATTTTTGAACTTAGTATTGCAGTCAAACCTCTAATTTAGCAGAACAGGCAAGTCACTGCTAGAAGTCGCTGCCCTTCTCCGAATCAGGGCGATCGCCGCCGATCCCCCAGCATCTCGCATTCTCCTCAATTCATACTTTATGCGGATGAAAACGCTGGCACCAAGTTGAGAAACTGAGAAATGGCGTTACCCTTTTTTTAGCGATGGCAAACCGAGTTTTGATTGTCGGCGGGCGGGGACGAATTGGCAGCAGCGTTGCCCAAGACCTTGTTACCCATACCGACGCGGAAATCACTGTTACCGGACGCAACTCTGAAGCCTCTATTGGGCCGGGATTGCCGCCGGATAGGGTGCATTACCAAACTTTAGATTTAGCAGACAGTGCAGCCCTGCACCAAGCGGTTTCATCCTCTAACCTTGTCGTTCACTGTGCCGGGCCTTTTCACTACCGAGACGCTAGCGTATTGAAAACTTGCATAGAAGCAGGTGTTAATTATACTGATGTCAGTGACAGCCGCAGTTTTACTCGCAGGGCTTTAGAATTGCGCGAAACAGCTAAAAATGCTGGGATTACTGCTATTATTAACACGGGCATTTTTCCCGGTGTGTCTAACAGCATGGTGCGCCGAGATGTGGAACAATTAGATGAAGCAGAACACATCCATTTGAGTTATGTAGTCGGAGGTTCGGGCGGTGCTGGCGTTACCGTCATGAGAACCACTTTTTTAGGTTTGCAAACTCCTTTTGAGGTTTGGGCCGATCGCAAATGGCAGCAAGTACAACCCTACAGCGATCGCGAAACAATTGAATTTCCCGCGCCCTACGGCAAAACAGGGGTTTACTGGTTCGATATGCCGGAAGCAATCACTTTGCCTGAAGCTTTCCCCGTCAAATCAGTGGTGACTAAATTCGGTACGTCTCCCGACCTTTACAATCACCTTACCTGGTTTGTTGCCAAGTATTGGCCCGCTAGCTGGCTCAAAAATAACTCCGTGATTGAATTTCTCTCCTACGTCAGTTATGGGATGACCAGTGTTACTAATAGTTTTAGTGGGGTTGGCGTGGCAGTGCGATCGCAAGTGACCGGTCTCAAAAACGGTCAACCCGCTAAAGTTTGCTCGACAGCGATACACCCCAATGCGGCCGCCGCTACTGGCATTGGTACTGGTAGCATAGCTCAATTAATGTTGGAAGGAAAACTAAAAAAACCTGGCGTCTGGTCGGTCGAACAAGCTCTTTCTACTGAGCTATTTGAAGGAGCAATGCAGAACAGAAACCTAGACATAGAACAGGTTGTTTTGTAGTTGATTAGGTTATTTATAGCAATTTAAAATGTTGGGTAATGGGATTTTTCCCCGAACTGCGAAGACGCGAAAGACGCGCCGAAAAAGAAGAGTCAGGGGCTTCGTAATTGATGGGAAAAACCCTCGATAGGGTTCTTCGCAGGAATTGTGTTCGCCCCTGAGACGAGACGAGTTTCGCTTGTCTAACGAATCTATCTTTTGGTAGAAGTAATCGTAACAAGCAGGCGCTTAAGATATTTGACATCACCAAAAACATCCCTTTTGGCTTGCTCTAGATGCGGTAGCTGCGACAAAGACTGCGCTGGAACTAAGGCTGTAAATGTGCGATCGCAGTGCAGGGGCGGCAAACACCATAATTTTTGCGAAAAAATACCAGGAGAAGTTGATATGAAGCGGGTTTTAAAAGCTCTCGGAGAAACATTGATTCAAAGCATTTTGCTGGTCTGTACGCTGGCTTTCATTAGTTTGGCAGGTCTAGCCTTAGCACCTAGTCAGGCTGCTCACGCTGCGGGTCAATACAGCAGTCATGCACAGCCGGAAGCGAAAATTACTGACCCCGCAGAAAGTTTCGAGGATCTCAATCCCCAAGCAGCTTACGAAGAAATAGTCAAAACCTCTCAAAATCCTGCAAAGGTCGAGAAAGCTTATGACGAAAGCTTAAAGGAGTACAAGGGAGAACACCCGCAAGAAGGCATAGTTCAAAAAGCTGAAGATTTGATCGAAAAGGTCACGGGCAACTAATAAATCAAGAGATTTATATCTAACTCAACTTGTTGTAAATACCGAGTTGGAAGGGGTACACACTGGAGCATAGCTCAGAACTCATTTGAACCTAACTAGGTAAGGTGCGCGGTTCGGCGCACCTTACCTAGTTATATTATCGTGTCAAACCATTTTTGCGTCCAGGATAGTTCGATCATTTCTATTCTTTTTAAGCTAGCAGATTCATCCTGTAGGCAGATGAATACAGAGAAACTTAAAAGGTACATTTAGTCATAGTTACAGTTAAATAAAAGGAAAAAAATATCATGAGTGATGACAAAAAAACGGTAAAGGAACCTGATGCTAACCTCGACCCGCTTTCAGGGGAAACAGGAGCTCATCCAGTGGCAACGGGTATCGGTGCGGCGAGTGCCGGTGCTGCGGGTGCTGCGATCGGCGGTGCGGTGGGCGGGCCTGTAGGAGCAGTTGTCGGCGCTGTGGTGGGTGCGTTTGGCGGCGGTTTGGCGGGCAAAGGTGTGGGCGAGGCGATCGACCCCACGGTAGAAGATGCTTACTGGCAAAGCAACTACAGTTCGCGTCCTTACGTGGACACTAGCGCAAGTTACGAAGACTATCAGCCTGCATACCGCACCGGTTATGAGGGATACAGCCGCTATGGCGCTACTGGTAAGAAATACCACGAGATCGAACCGGATTTGCAGCGCGACTACGAAACAAATCGCGGTAAGTCTAATGTGACTTGGGAAAAAGCTAAGCACGCCACGCGCGACGCTTGGGATCGGGTGGAACGCGCTGTTCCTGGCGACATTGACAAAGACGGCCGCTAAGGGCTTACGCCAAGTATTTCTCAGTCTTGGACGCGCACAAACTCAAGCGTTCCGGTTATTTTTAGCCGGGTACCGGAATGGAGGGAAGTGTTCGATCAAAAAAAACCCGGCTGCTGCGTCTTGGACTGTTGTTGATAGGTAGCACAGTTTTTAACGCGAGTTTAGCGAAGTTTTTGGGGATTTTCAGCCCCTCTCTACATCGGAGAGGGTATTTTTATGCTCCCTTGAAATCCCATTTTTCAGCACGATTTTTATTTCACAGGACTGTTCGCTGTCAGAACTCGCTAGAGACGTAGAGGCTTTGCTGTGTGGGACGATCGCACTCCTAAAAAATGCTTTTTACAAAATCGGGATGCTTCCGTTTGAGATTAACATTTTTTTTTGACTGTTAGCCTTAAAATTAAACTAATTCAGGACTGAGGCATCGATCGCATATTTTGGTCATTGTTCGCGATGCGCTTTCTTCAATCGCAGCCGGATCGTAAAGCGTCCGTGGCTTCAAGTCCGATAATTGTTAAAAATCTAAATCCTCTCATTCAAAATCGGTATAAATTGTGGATGAAATGTTGGAAAGAGCTTGGACACTCAAGCAAAATTTAATTGACTTTGTGCTGGATGCTGAGGGAGAGTTGGCGGTAGCTTTGGAAGCTTATGCAGCAGCTCGATCGACCGGCGAGCGCTACGATATTGCTCAGCAAAATCA
>Ga0164305_10000054_pt1 | contig 31930 bp, 31 predicted proteins | sample Whisoiple_237_MG_FD_110215 | JGI IMG/M metagenome (GOLD analysis project Ga0164305, IMG submission 110215) | Soil microbial communities amended with pyrogenic organic matter from upstate New York, USA - Whitman soil sample_237_MG | ecosystem: Environmental > Terrestrial > Soil > Agricultural...
AATACTCCGGACAGTTTTTGAGACCGAGGCTGAAACCCTCATTCTACCGTTAGCATATGACCTCACTGAGAAGGCTGAAACCCGCATTCTGCCGTTAGTGATTGAAAACTGTCCGGACTATTGCTATAATGTACGCAAATTTTAGGGTTAATAACTGAATTCAGCAGATCTTTTCCCCACAACTTCCGGCGCACCTGCAATTAAACGCATATCTCCGCAGCCAAAAGTTAGCAAGGGCTGACCTAAGTTTAAACTGGCAAAAGGACTTTCTTCTGCCACTTCTAACTGGCCTCTAATCAAGCCGATTCTAGAGCCAAATTCTCCTTTAAATAACAGCAAATTGCTGCTGTCAGTGCTGAAAACATTTCCGCTCAAAGGCAGCGGTAAAGCTAAAGTTTGCTTGCTGTAATTGAGACTGCACAGTGGACGGTTTTCTTGGCGAACTGTGACGCGGTAGCCTAGGGGTGCTGCCTTTACCGAATCGCTGCCTTCCCAACTAAATGTAGCTAATTCTTTAGGAAGTCCCCAAATTTCCCGCCCGCCGGCTACCGAGTTAGGATTGTCTACGTAGATGTGGGAAATCCAAGCGCCCCATTTTCCGGCATAATTGGCGATCGCGCTAACTACAATTAACTCATTGTACTCCATCACCGAACCCAACCCGTAGGAGGATAAATAAATCCCACCTAGCGTTTTCCCCGGCAATAAAGAGACAATTTCTAACTCAGAGGGAACCAAAGGGCGCACTCGTGCCACATCTACCAATTGTAAAGTCTGAACAGCATAACCTTGCAGATTCCAAGGCGCAGGTGGATATACCATTTTCAGTGATTAACTTTATGATGAGATTTTATATTTATTTTAGCTTAGCGTATCAAAAAGCAACAGTTTTTTGTATCTCTTCACACATTCTTAGTAATTTTAAATATAAAAAAGATTAATGTGTTGATATCAGCCAAACAGTTGACATTCCAGAGAAAGTTAAATATGGTCTATCTAGTGAATATTTAGAAGGAAACCTAAACCTGTATGCTGACATCTTACAAACCAGATGTTTTCGATAGTTTAGAGCATTTTTTCACGGCGAGAGATCTGCTAGATCAAGCCCAGGACAACATGACAGAACTGGGTGCTATTATCCGCAGTCACGGTTTGCAAAAGCAGGTAGGTATTTGCTTGCTTCACAAACACTTTGACCTATCGGATAACGAAAGGTTGGTCGAAGAGTTTGACGGCAACAATGCTTATGTAAAACCGACAGCAGAATACGGCGATGCTATTCCGTATATGTGGAAGGTTGAAAAAGATCGAACATCAGGCGACTGGGTTTGGTTTCCTTTAGAATTTGTCCGCGTTAGTGAAGCCGTGTCGGCAGCAATTAAACGGTCAGAAGCCGTTGTCAACAACTCAGAATTTCTCAATGAAATTGCCGGTAAACTGTCCGAATTGGGGATGACGAATATGTTCGGCATCAGCATTTTGCACCGAGATGCAATTAAAGTTGCTGAGGGCGAAATTTTGGTGGAAAGCACAGACGATGAAGCCCGCGTTTTGACTCTTTCCTCAGTTCCCCGGCAGGATGTTGACCGCGCGACTTTAACGCAAACTCTATGGCAGTTTCCTAATGCTGAAGGGTTTGAGGTAGGAGCGATGTGTACTCACTGCACTCACTGCACCCATTGCACTCATTAGGCAAGATTGCTAAAGGATAAAAAGTACATACCAGAGGTAGGGACACGGCAGTGCCGTCTCCCTACGGAGCTCGATAGGCGGGTGTACTTCATAAACTTGAAATCTGCTGTATTGCAGGTTTGCACAGCGCACCTGATCGCTAGAAGTACCACGTCAAACTACTTTTTACCTAAGTCCTGAAACTCAGAAGAAAAAACTAAAGTCCAGACTACAAACTGGTTTTTTTGATAATTGCGATTAATAAATATTAAATAATGTCCAGTCTCCGTCAAAGTATAGTAATTTATCGCTGCCAAAATCGGGAGTCAGAAGCTACAGAGAAAGAGTTGCCAATTCGAGTGTGGCTGAGTTCGGGCACTCAGCTAGCTTTTGACAGCGTACCCGATCGCATTCAGTATTGCGAAGGGGCTTTTATGCCGAAAGAACCTTGGAGGGAACCCACACCGGCAGAGTCTGCACTGCTTTGGGTTCATGAACCCCCACCCCAATATTCAGGTGTAGGAATTGTGCGTTTACCGCCGGATGTTTTAGCTTTGTTTGCTGCTGCCGGTATCGCTTCCCTAACAACTCCGCTACAGGTTGGTGAGTTTAAGTCGCAGGAAAAATGCCGACAGGCCCTCGATAAATTAATTGAGTATTTTCAGCCTTTTTGTCTGTCGGATGCGCCGCCGATTATTAACGGTATGGGAGGCAGGCAACCGGGATTGAGTACGGCAACAATTGATAATAAACGGGGCTGCCGCAACGGTTTGCATACTGATAATTGGGACGGGTTGCCGCTGGCGAAAAAGCAGGAGGCTACTAATCGAATTTGCGTGAATTTAGGTCGGGACAGCCGTTACTTTTTGTTTGTGAATTTGACTGAAATTGATATTTTTGAAATGCTGGGGGGCCGTGATTCTGATGTTGGAAAACCTTGGACGCGACAGTTAACCAATAAGTTTATGCAGCGCTATCCAGAATATCCGGTGGTGAAGCTGAGAATTGCACCGGGCGAGGCTTATATTGCACCGACTGAAAATATGATTCACGATGCTTCTACTGCCGAAATGAAGCACTTGGATGTTAAGGTAATGATGCGCGGTTATTACAGGATTCCAGCATGAGTTTTGCCGTTAGCGAAGCCTTCGGAGAGGATCGCACTTTTACAGATACTTTTAGAGATAGTTTAAAGGATGAGGGAAAATTGCAGGAGTCGATCGCCCTTTACGAACAGTCGATCGCCCAAAATCCCAATTCGCCCTCAGCTTACCACAATTTAGGCAAAGCGCTGCAACAAAACGGGCAAATTGCAGAAGCTGTCGCCTGTCACCAAAAAGCCATTCTCCTCCAACCAAACTTTACTGCTGCTTACTTCCCCTTGCTGTACGCACCGCTGCCTAAAGATTCTCCTCTGATTGACAGCCTGGTTGCTCTTTACCGCGAAGTTATCGAGATTTTGCCAAATTTTCCATTAGCCTATATTAACTTGGCTGTAGCGCTGAGCAAGCAGGGAAAAATTCAGGAGTCGATCGCGCTTTTTCAAACAGCAGTCCGCTTGCAAACAGTCGCATCTCGCCCGCAACTGTCGCAAGTAGAATGGAATTGGGCCTCATCGCGATCGCCGGATTTCATTATCATCGGTTCTCCCCGTTGCGGCACAACTTCTCTCTACAAATATATCACTTCGCACCCTCAGATTTTACCGGCTGCCCATAAAGAAATCTGTTTTTTTTCCGAACATTTCAAAAAGGGAATAGCTTGGTATCGATCGCATTTCCCGCCGACAATAGACGCCCATCATTTTTTGACAGGAGAAGCAACTCCGACTTATCTGACTCACCCGCTGGCTGCGGAAAGATTGCACGGTTGTTTGCCCCAAGCTAAGCTGATTGTGATTTTGAGAAATCCGGTCGATCGGGCTTTTTCTCACTATCAAATGCTGGTGAGGCGCGGTACGGAACGCAGAAGTTTTGAACAGGCGATCGATTCCGAGTTGCAATTGCTTGCTGGTGCAACCGAAACCAGTTTAGAAGATAGAAATCATTGGAAAGATTGTCATTATATTTATAAGAGTCTTTATGCTTGCAGTCTCAAACCGTGGATGAAACTTTTTCCCAGGGAACAGTTTTTGATTTTGCAAAGTGAAGAATTTTATGGAAATCCGGCTGCGACACTCAAAAAAGTTTTTGAGTTTTTAGATTTGCCAGATTTTCAACTCGGAAATTATCAAAAGTACAACGGTGGTGATTATCAGCCTGCGGATGATGTCGTCAGCCAGCGATTGCGCAAGTATTTTCAGCCGCACAATCGCAAATTAGATGAATATTTGAATTCTGTAGGGGCTGGTTTCACCCACCATATCTGGCTGTAACGATTTAAATAAACCCGCCCCCACAAAGCGGTAAATCATCATGTACATTAATGAAGAATATAGATATTTTTCGTAAAACCCGCCCCTACTCATTTGTATCAATTGTGGAAACGCAATATTACCAGGACTTACGCAACTGGCACGTTAAACAAAGTACGTAGTTGCGCTTTACCTCCCGCTGGAGCAATTCCGATAATATCTTAGCCATAGGGTAGCCGTTAGCGGACACAAACTTTTGGGTAATCTCAGAAATTTCTTGGGGGTTGGCTCCCAAAAAGCCCAACCCCTCGAAATAAAAAATACTTAAAAAAAATCTTTATATAATCTTTAAAATAATATGTGTTATTTTTATTGAATATTTATATCATTATTAAAATAATATGTGTTATTTTTATTAAAAATACTTTTGAGGAAAAAACCAATGTTTTTAAACCAAGGAACCAGCCAACCCGAAGCGTCCCAAGAAGAAAAAGTGAGCGGCGACATCGACATGGCTTGGGCTTGTGGTGAATTTGTGGAACTGGACGATGTGCAACTAGCCACGGTCGTTGGTGGGTTTGGTTTGCAGGTTGGAGGAGGTTGGAGGGGACCGGTAAGTTTGACCGGTGGGGCTACAGTGACCGGTGGTACAGTGACCGGGACCGGAACGGTGACCGGACCGGTAAGTTTGACCGGTGGGGCTACAGTCACCGGTGGTACAGTGACCGGGACCGGAACGGTGACCGGACCGGTTAGTTTGACCGATGGGGCTACAGTGACCGGTGGTACAGTGACCGGGACCGGAACGGTGACCGGACCGGTAAGTTTGACCGGTGGGGCTACCTACTAGTAATTGCATCATCATTCTAATGTGTGAAACCTTCCTGATCTTCCCGATCCTTCCTAAAGAGATTTGTGCATCATTGTGAAACCTTCCTGATCTTCCCGATCCTTCCTACAACGGGAAATTTAACCAAAAAAGTTAGAAAAGTCAACGAAGAGATTGTCGACTTGTTCCCCCGTCCCCTGTTCAGCTCTCAAATTCCCCCTCCCCCGGTCGCTTTTCCGACGATATCTGGCACTGTGGGGTAGCCGTTAGTGGGCACAAACTTTTCGGCAACGAGATAAATTGCTTCTGAGGGTGGGTTCCAAAAAGCCCAAGGTAGTGTCATCTGTCCGATTGCAGATTTCTTCCCCTTGGGCTGACTCACAACGGGCAGCAGTTTACTTCCCCAGTGGCTGCGCTTTCGGTTTTGAGACTTGGGTTGGGGTTTGTACCTCCGACAAAACCCTAATCTTATCTGTGGGAATACAAACTTTTTGGCGAAACCCGCCCTTACAGATATTATCAGCGTTTATCCGCTTAAATCAGCGGTTAAAAACCTCCAAATCTACTTACTAGCATAACCCGTACTTACCAAAAACTCGCGCAACTTCCCAAAGAATTGAGTGCGATCGCGCCCTTGATAAACCCTCTCCAACAACTGCCAACCTTCCGCCTCCTGGCCCATGACATACTTGCTCGCCATGAAGGCCGCCAACACCCCTTTCACCTCCCTATCTTCACTCAGACGCTTGTTAGATTCCAGCCAAAGCTCAGCAGAATTCGTGTATACTTCCACCGGATACTGTTTGGTAACATCTTGCATTTTACCTTGGCGGTACTGCCAAATTTGCAGCGGAAAGCGAGAATCAGCGTAATTTGTAAAAGCCTCGGAAAATCTGCCGTCCAGACTCTTAAACTCTGGGATATCATTTTTACCAAAATCGACTATTTCGTAACTCACATTTCCCCAGAAATGCTTGATGTGGCTGTATTTGTTAGCTGCCGAGTCGTAGCGGTAAATAAACGAATAATTGCAGCAGCGGACGCCGCTTTTGATTGACACTAAATCTGCTAGCACTTCCGGTTCCTTGTCGCCGTCCAAATCGCGAATTAGCAGCGATAAAAAACGTCCTTCTGATACTTCTTCGCTGGCTCTTGGGTCGGGATTATCTACTAGAGAACGAGTCGGAATCAGCACTGGTTCTTCCAATAAAGTTTTACCGTCCCGGATAATTCTGATGCGGAGATTTTTAGCATTTTCTGCTTCTTTTACGAAAGAAACTTCCGCCCGAATTTTCCCTGCTTCCGAGGTTTCTATTGTTCTCGGCGGGCCGATATTCGGCGGAACTTGGGCGATATATTGGGCAGGAACTAAGGCAGTTTGGCCGGGTTTGGCGATCGCCTGACAGAAAAAACTTGCTACTTCGGCGCGAGTAGCATTCCGAGTAGGTTCTAGCTGTTTAACAGCAGGATAATTGACCACAAGTTGTTTTTCTGTGGCGGCGGCGATCGCACTTCTGGCCAGTTCGGGAATATCCCGCGCATCTTCAAAAGTCGCATCCAAAATCTCAGCCGCCGGCCCCGCAGGTGTATATTTTAAGCCGCTGGTTAAAGCTACTAAAGCCTGCCAGCGGGTAATATTCAAAGTGGGGTTAAAGATACTGCCACTGTATCCAGACATAAAACCCGTCTGATAAGCTTCTCGAATTGCTTTAAAACCCCAGTAATTTGTAGGAATATCTGCAAAGTCGATCGGAGCGCGGACGGTTTTGGCATCGGGAAAAGCCATGCGAACCATCGCCGCAAACTCAGCGCGGCTGACGGGGCGATTCGGCCGAAAAGTGCCGTCTTCGTAGTAGCCGCTGATGATTTTTTTCTGCGCTAACTCCTCTATGCAAGCTTGCGCCCAATGGTCTTTAACATCCTGAAATTTGGCTTGAGCAAATGCCGGCGCTACATTCCGACCCGGAAACACCAAATTCCCGATGATTATCCCTAAAGCTATCGCCAAAGCGATGATAGCTTGCCATCTGTGCGATCGAACCATAGAACAGACTCCTCTACTTACAAATTGGCGATCGAAACTTTCGGAAAATTTATACTTTATATAGCAATGCTCGCGTCACTTGTGAATTTCTTACTCCCTCCCCTTACTAAGGGGAGGGTTGGGGTGGCATAAAAAATTTACGACTCCTGCAACGATTGCTATATCAGGTATATTAACCCGATTTAATACCAGTTCTTAAAAATTTACCGACAACTAAGGACACGGCAATGCCATGCCCCTTATTTTTCGAGTTGGTATAATAAAGCTTACTTCGACTCGAAAGTCATCTCCATCACCATTTTTGTTGTGATTGTTAATTCTTCAGCACTGCCAGCAGTTTTAGCACTCATTTCGCTATTTGAACTAACAGACGCAGTAGACCGAAAAGGCATTAATCTATCCAAGCGCATTGTGGCTGCTCCCCGACCCTTAGAAGCAAAAGATTTTAGGGTTAAGGTAGTTCCCGGAGGCAGTTGGGGATCGGTAATATTTTGAGGGTTTGCTTGCTGCTCTATACTTACATTCAGGGAGGCAACTCCATCTTGCCAGCTAGCCAATTCATAGGTAGAAATGTCATTCACATTAATGCCACTGAAATCAGAGGAAGAAGAAACGCGCCATTTTGCTCCTTTTCCGACTGCTTCAGCAGGCAGCGGCGAGGCAATTTGCTCTAGAGATTTAGACATTTGTCGAACCATTTGTTTGACGTTGTTGTCAGCTCCTTCGGGCAAAATAATGTCACCTCCTTTATGAAAACCGCGATTGTCCATGATGAAAGAGCCTTTCACTCCCACGATGTTTTTGAGTGCAGAACGCATGGCATCTAGGGCGGCGGGCTGGGTATTTCCAGTATCGCCGGCTATATCTGAGTTAGTATAAGCAAACTCGTAGTGAATATCGCCGTTGGGATCAATTTTAGTGACTTTGGTCTCGAAAGTCATCACCGATACTGGAATTTTAGCCCCAGACGAAGACCGGCCGGATGCGGATATTTCCATATCCATTTTTACGGTCATAACAGTTGTTTCTTTGACATCGATAGCTGGCTTTAAACGCAGTTGCTGTCGGGGTTCCACTCCCGGATTTAGCAGTTCGACTTGAGGGGGTGTCGTGCTGCGAATTAAAGGCTCCCGCGCGCCGTCGGCTGGCTGCTGAACTACAAGTGGAGTTTCCGCACTTAGGGAAGCAGGAGAAAGCTCGATCGCCCATCCGGCACTGGCCAAACCAAGAGATGCAATAAACAGTGTTTTTTTCATTTACTTAATTTCCTGTTATTTGAATGTTTGCCTGTTGCCAAAGTCGATCGACTGTCACGAATTTGTAACCTTTATACAAAAGCAATGGAATTATTTTATCCGCCGAAGCTGCAACATCTTCGCCGCCGCAATAGCCATCGTGCAGTACAATAATCGATCCGTTTTCTGTTTGCTGCACGACGCGACTCATAACTTTCCTAACCCCCGGCCGCACCCAATCTTCCGGGACGACACTCCACATTACAGGGCGATATTCCCACTGTTGCAATAACTCTAATGTTCGCGGCGTAAAAATGCCGTTGGGTGGCCGCACGTCCAGGATTAATTTGGGGTCTAAATCGCAAGCTTTGGCAATTGCTTTCTGCGTGTCTTCTAAACTTTGTTTGAGTTCGTGGGTTTTGAGTTTGGTAAACGATATATGCTGATAGCCGTGGAGACCGATCCAGTGTCCGCGATCGCAAACTTCCTTAGCCGTTTCTGGATGCCTGTCAACGCAAAATCCCAGCCAGAAAAAACTAGCTTTGATGTCGTATTTATCTAAAACTTTTAACAGTTGAGGTGTGTGCTGACGGTGTGGCCCGTCGTCAAATGTGAGGGCAATTTCTCGGCTGTTGATATCTCCCGTCCACAGACATCCGGGAAAAGCCGATTTGAGAATGGGATGAACGACAGGAAACAGGGGTGCTAATGGCATTGATTAACCTTGATAAATGCGATCGGGTAGAAATGAAGCTGCGTTACAATAGGATAAAGTTAACTCAATCGAGGTAAATATGACAACTGCCGTTGATATTGGAACGCTAATTGTCCGCACGCCCGGAACTTGCGGTGGCCGCCCGCGAATTGCAGGAACTAGAATGGGGAGCATCTCATATTTGTAAAAACACTTCTTCTGGCTCCTTCCTTCTTCCTCTTTCCTCCTGCCCCGCAGCAAGAGAGCCTCCTGCCTGAAAACTCTAATTTCTAGCTTAACTGCTTTCATTGAGATGCTCCCCTAGAATGTCCGTTCGGAGCATAGCAATTGACTACAAAGCAGGAATGAGTCCTGAAAAAATTGCTGAAGAATTCCCGCATTTGACGTTAGCACAAATTTATGTCGGATTGGCTTATTATCACGCTAATAAAGATGAAGTTGAGGCGGAGATAGCAGCGTACTACGAAGAGTGCAAGTATTGGGAAGCTGAATACATGGCAGGTAAGTTATCGTGAGTCAAATTCGTCTCTATATTGATGAAGATTCTGGCAACCTTTCGTTGGTAGAATCTTTGCGTAATTCTGCTGTAGAGGTGATGACGACCTCAGACGCGAACAAGCTTAGCTCTTCAGATGAGGAGCAGCTAATCTGGGCAACTGAGCAAGGGCGCGTCATTTACAGTTCTAACATGGGAGATTTCTGCCGTTTGCACAGAACTTTTGCTGAACAAAAAAGAAGTCATTCAGGAATTATTGTTGTACCTAGACAAAGTTACTCAGTAGGCGATCAGTGGCGGGGAATATTGAATTTAATGGCGGCTAAGTCAGCATAGAAAATGATAAATTAACTAGAATATTTAGGGGCTTATATGAGAGCTGAATAACTGTCTGTAAGAGATTAGCGATCGCCCTTAAAAACTTGCTTAACTCTTTTGATAGATCCTCAAACTATCTCCGATCGCATCGACCTCTATCTCGCGGTCGATGCGATCGCCCTACAGCGTCCTCTTATACTGAAAACCAGCACTACTAATCGAAAAACCATCAAGGAGGAAAAATGACAGAGGAATATCTAGCCGAACGCACAGTTTCAGCCGTATTTAAGGAAGAAGAACAATTAGACGGTGTAATTAGGCGGTTGCTCGATCGCGGAGTTTCCCGCGACCACATCTCAGTCATGGGAAAAAACTTTCAGTCTAAAACTAGAATTGCCGGCTTTCTTACTAAAAAAGATGTGATATTAGGCGGTCTGCGAAGCGGGGCGATTTTTGGTTCCTTATTCGGTTCTTTTTTGGGTTTGCTAACTGGCGTCGGCGTGCTGTTTATTCCCTTTGTCGGTGCAGTAGTATCGGCGGGCCCGCTGGGTGCGGTACTGTTGGGTGCTGCTAGCGGGGCGATCGCAGGTTCGGCCGGTGCGGGTCTAGTTTCCGCTTTAGTCGCTTTGGGAATGCCCGAAGACAAAGCAACTATCTATCAAACCCGCGTTGAAGCAGGCGAATTTCTCGTGATGGCAGAAGTTCCCGCAGATAAATCGGGCGAATTTCAACTCTTGCTAGAAAGTGCAGGTGGCGAAGAAGTTTCAGTTAGCGAAATGACCCTGCCGCGCGCCGTCAAAGGTCGCTGCAATAGTCCGGCAGACTTATCTCCAGAAGTGCGATCGCACCTGTCGGAAGCAGCTCAAAAAACCTTTATGGAATCCTACAACGCCGCATTTGATGAAAGCAACGACTCGATACAAGCCGAACACACCGCTTGGAACGCCATTCACCAGCAGTATGAAGAAGATGAAAACGGCGTTTGGACTAAGCCTTTAGCGAAAGTCTAGTCTTGCAATCGCAGTAAACTAATAAAAAATACAATCAAGCCTCTAGAACCAAAGTTCTAGAGGCTTTGACGATTTTAGATTTTAGATTTTAGATTTTATAATTGTGAAAAACTTAATTTTTAATCATTTGGGAATGGCTGAAAGTCTCCTGAGTTTTTGAAAGTGGTATTGCACTAGGTTGCGTTGTCAAGTACAATCTATAGGCTTACAATATAAAATTGAGTTAAGCAAATGCAAAAATACGTTTGTACAGTTTGCAATTACGTCTACGATCCAGAACTAGGCGACCCCGACGGAGGCATAGCTCCCGGTACACCCTTTGAAGATATCCCCGACGATTGGGTTTGTCCCACTTGCGGGGCGGCAAAATCCGATTTTGAAGCAGAATAAGCGAGAAAAAATTTGTCCGATCGAATCCTCAAAATTACAGTCATCGGCGGCGGTGCAGCGGGTTTTTTTAGTGCAATTACCTGTGCCAAAACCTACCCGCAGGCCCGCGTCACTTTACTAGAAGCTGGCCGGCAACTCCTGGCAAAAGTTCGCATCTCTGGCGGCGGGCGCTGCAACGTTACTCACGCTTGTTTTGACCCCGGTGTTTTAGTGCAGAATTACCCCAGAGGAGGAAAAGCTCTGCGCGGTGCTTTTACTCGATTTCAACCCCGCGATACTGTAGAATGGTTTGCCAGTCACGGTGTGAAGTTGAAAACAGAAGAAGACGGGCGAATGTTTCCGACCACCGACGATTCGGGGACAATTGTTAACTGTTTGATTCGGGCTGCTGAGGATGCAGGCGTGAAAATTCGCACTGGTGATGCAGTAGTTTCAGTAAAGAAACTAACGGTCAACACCGCAGAGGGCCAACAGGGGGACACCGCCCCTAGGTTTGAAATTGAGTTGAAGTCGGGGGAGAGATTTAAGTGCGATCGCATTCTGCTCGCTACAGGCAGCAATCCATCGGGTTATAAGTGGGCAAAAGAGTTAGGTAATACTGTAGAACTGCCCGTTCCTTCTCTATTTACTTTTAATATTTCAGACAGCAGAATCAAAGATTTAGCGGGAATTTCTGTTCCTAATGCGAAGGTGAAATTGCCGGGAGCTAAATTAGAACAAAGCGGGCATTTGCTAATTACTCACTGGGGTTTAAGCGGGCCTGCTGTACTCAAACTTTCGGCTTGGGGTGCGAGATTTTTGCACGATCGCCATTATAAAACATCTGTGCTGATTAATTGGCTTCCCCAGTACAATGCGGAAGTTTTGCGGCAGCAACTGCTAGCGGTTAAGTCGCAGTTGTCGCACCGATTGATTGTCTCTAGCTGTCCGTTTCCGGTGCCGCGCCGCCTCTGGGAACGCTTGACAAGTTCGATCGGCATTGATGAGCAAAAACGCTGGGCCGACTTATCTAACAAAACCCTCGATCGCCTCCTGCAAGAACTCGTTCAAGGCGAATATCAGATTGCCGGAAAAGGCGCATTTAAAGAAGAATTCGTCACCTGCGGCGGTGTCAACCTCAAAGAAGTCGATTTTAAGACAATGGAAAGCCGCCGCTGTCCCGGACTTTTCTTTGCGGGCGAAATCTTGGATATCGACGGTGTGACGGGCGGTTTCAACTTCCAAAGTGCCTGGACTACGGCGTGGTTGGCCGGGAACGCGATCGGGAAACCATCCGATTTTAGATTTTAGATTTTAGATTGGGGAATACTTGCTTTGTAAAGGTTTGGGAGTTACGGTCGCGCGATCGGCTTGCCTGTATTAAATTTTGTGTTATTTTTGAATTAAGGCGCACCAAATGTGTACCCACTTCAGCTTGTAGACAAAATTCGCAGTTTTGCGGAGTTAACATCGGGTGAGATACATGAAAAACTTGAATCTAAAAACCCTAAAGTTCGATCGCAACCTTGAGGGCCATTTTGACTCACCTTTCATCGAAAAAAATGGCTTGCTGCAACTCAACCCCAAATTTATCACTCCCGAATTTTTAACAGCCTGGACGTTTGAAACACACCTGTACGACGAACAAGTTGCGATCGACCACTTTGTCATCACATTCCCTAGCCGCACCGAACTAGAAAACTACGCCAAATCTTTTTACCCCTTCGGCGCCAAAACAGTTGAAGGCCCCGACTTGTTCCCGATTAACTTTTGTGCGGAAAACATTAATGTTCCCTCCGACTTGTGGCTGCATTTAATGACCTTATTAATGCCAGCCGGCGGCTTAGTAGTATTAGATGCCCCCCACGCACCGGGCGACCAAACAGACCGCTTCCAGCAAGCAAGAGGATTAGCAGCAGTTCACCACGTCGCGATTCGAGTTGAAAACGTGCAGAAGGCTGCTAAAATATGGCAAAATAAAAACTTTAAACCCCTATCAGAGCATCCTCTAAACTCCGGCTCATTAACCCAGTGGTTTGTGCAAAACCCCGCCGGACAAATTCTCGAATTAATAGAACGTCGCCCCGGCAACAACGCAACCTTTGACTGCAAAAACATCGCAGGTTTGCGCCTGAGTGAAATCGCCAGTCAGTAGGGCAGGCAAGATGCCTGCCCGACAATTAGCAATTACCCATTCCCCATTACAAAATAAAATATATGGTTGCAATAAAAATCCCCAAAGTCACTTTTCAACCGCCCACATTCAACTCAATTGAAGAAGAACGCCGCCACCGCAAACAGCGTTTAGCCGCCGCATTCCGATTATTTGCCCGCTTCGGATTCAGCGAAGGAATTGCCGGACACATCACCGTCCGCGACCCCGAACACCTAGACCATTTCTGGGTCAATTCTTTTGGAATGCACTTTAGTTTAATTCGAGTCAGCGACCTAATTTTAGTCAACCACAAAGGCGAAGTAGTTGAAGGAAATAAACCCGTAAACGAAGCAGCATTTGCCATTCATTCCCAAGTGCACAGCGCCCGCCCCGACGTAATTGCAGCAGCCCACGCTCATTCTCCCTACGGCAAAAGTTGGTCGAGTTTGGGTCGCCTGCTTGACCCGCTGACGCAAGATGCTTGTTCTTTTTATGAAGACCAAGCTTTATTTGACGATTACACCGGAGTTGTTTTGGAAATCGAAGAAGCTAAACGCATCGCCAAAACTTTAGGTGAGAAAAAAGCCATTATCTTACAAAATCACGGACTGTTAACAGTAGGTCAAACAGTAGATGAAGCGGCTTGGTGGTTTATTGCAATGGAACGTTCTTGTCAAGCGCAGTTAATGGCCGAAGCAGCGGGAAAACCAATTCTCATCAAGCCAGAATGTGCGCGTTTGACACAGCAGCAAGTAGGGTCTCACCGCATGGGATGGTTTAGCTTTCAACCGCTTTATGACATGATTGTGCGTCGGGAACCCGACTTATTAGATTAGAAACTCGGCGGTGGAAACCGCTATTACACAAACACCGTCCGCCTGCGGCGAATAAAGAATGAACGAGGTATTCAAGGCTGATTTAGTATCAGGAGTGCAAAAGCTATAAATTCATGCTGAAGCCGACTCCAACCAAGCTATCCAATCCTCTTGACTGGTAAAATCTAACAAGACTTCTCCTAAATCCTCTAATTGTTCGAGAGATAACTGCCGAATGCGAGTTTTAGTTTCTGGTGAGATTTCGCCAGTGCCCCGCCGGAGTTGACGGAGGATTAATGCTGTTTGCCCCTCAATTATGCCTTCTTGGCGACCTTCTTGCATCCCCTTAATAACAGCACCGCGTTGGTCTTCAAAAAACATTTCCCGCTTTTCCAATTCCTCTAATTCCTTAAGGGTTAAATTAGTTCTGCTGGCGATGGAAAAAGCTGTTTTAATTTCGGGCATTGATGCAAATTTTTCGGGAATTTCATCGAATAGGCGAGCATTTTTGAATTTTTGATAAAATAAATCCAGCTTTGAATTAGATTTTCGGTTTCTTCCAGTTTTTTGTTAAATTTGGGCATTTCGACAAATACTAATTCGATTTCTCTGTTATAATACTCGAAGTTTTACTCGAGTTCTTTAAAGACAAAATGGCTGAGAAATTTTTCGGTATTTTCACATAGAATAAAATCTGTAATTGTTAAAGCAATCAGAGGATTTAATTTAGAGTATCCTTCCCTGAATCTGAGTTGAGTTGCGTAGGTTTTGGCGGCATTGTACACTACCCGTTTAGTAAAAAGTTCTACATTTATTACCGGCATTTCGATAATCACAGTTTTGTTGCCTGTAATTTTGGCTTTAACATCCAGGTAAGTGTCTTTTAATCCAGTAACACTCGGCGCGGCGTAAGGGTCAATAATTTCTAAGTCTTCAATGATTGGCTGCGCGTCATAGAGCATAGCATTGAGAAAGCTAATCAAAATGTCTTTGCTCTGGGGCGAACCAAAGATTTTTTTGAAACCAAAACTTGTTTTAGCACTAATTAATGAAAGGCCTAATTAGTAATGGGGGCGTTTAAATCACAAAAGTCCTTCCATTTCTAAATCTTCAATTATCTGCAATCCGCGCGGGTCGCCAACTCGCAAAAGTGAAGATTTAGCATCTTCCCTGACGCCCATATCTTCATCTTCTTCTAAAGCTTCAATCAAACCGTCGATCGCCCCAGCGTACACTATATTATTCGGCAATTCGCGTGCCAGTTGCCCGATCGCCCAAGCGGAATTACTTCGCACAGCAGACACAGCATCTCCCCGCAGCGCTTCAATCAACGGCGGAATCGCCGCAATCACCACATAGTAACCAACTTTTGCCATTTGACCCAGAGAACTCGCCGCCCACAAACGCACCGCCGAAATATCAGTTTTCAGAGCATCTATTAAAGATGGCAAAGCGCGGTGGTCCCTGCAATTTCCCAAGGCCCAAACTACCCCTTTGCGAACGTAACCGTTCCAGTCGCGGTTAAGCTGAAGAATCAGCGGTTCCACAGCATCGGGACTCGGATTTCGCCCCAACGCATAAGCCGCGCTCACTCGCACCAAGGGGCAACCGTCTCTCAATAAATTAATTAAATGCGAAATTGCTCGATCGTCCTGCAGTTCGCAAAAAGCCCGCGCCGCAATCATCCGGTGCTGAGGTTCCGGGGATTCCAGCAAAGGCAGCATTTCCTCGGGATCTGGCAGCGGGGGTTCGGATTCGTCAAATTGATCCAAAGGGCTTTCCAGTTCCGTATCAGTATCAAGGGCGTTGGAGTAGTCGTTATTGTTCATAAAAAAACTTTACCGCACAGAGGATGCTCCTAAGCAACTCAGTCAGCAGTCAGCAGTCAGCAGTCAATAATTATAGGGTGCGCGCACAGTACCTTACTACTAAGATCTTGCACCATTGTCAGCAACAGGCTTTCCGGCCTGTTCCACAATAGATAAATTTTCTCGCTTCACAGGCCGGAAAGCCTGTTCATAAAAGGCTAATTGAGAATGGTGCAACATAGGACTTACTACAAACAAATACCTCTGCTGTCACCTAAGTTTGTAGTGAGGCCTGAAGTCCTCATAATTGGGATGAATCAGGACTAAAATCCTTACTACAAACGAATATCTCTGCTGTTACTTAAGTTGGTAGTGAGGACTGAAGTCCTCATAATTTGGATGAATCACGACTTTAGTCCTGATTCCAAACCCGTTGAATTTATATTTCAAAGAGACTTGAGCATCGAGATGGAATGACTTTGATAGCCTAATTTTTGATAGAGATTCACCGCAGGCTGATTGCTCAGAAATACTTGCAAACCAATTTGCCGATCGCCCCTTTCCCGCGCCCAATTTTCAGCATGAATAACTAAAGCTGCACCGACTCCTAGACGGCGATGTTCCGGTGCTACGTACAGCAAAAAAATGTGAGCATAGCGTTCTCCGGTGGTTTGGTCGATCGCATTTCCCAACCACAAACATCCGACAACCGATGTCAGATTTTGGGCTTGAGATTGGGGATTGAGGTGCTGCGAGGGAAGCGCCGGCAAAATTTCTGCCTCTTCTTGGGTGTTTTTCTGGCACTCTACCCACCAAACCGGCGTCTGGTTAGAAAAATACTGCTCGACAGTTTGAGCCAAATGTCCCAATTCGGCATCGGGGTAAAGCTCTCGGTATGTCCGGTGCATAAACTTTACCAGTTTTGCCCGATCGACTCCCGATCCCGAGCGCAGCCAGTAGCCCGGTATTAGTTGAGCAGACATCAGCTCAGCGGACACCGAAAGCGGAATAATTTAGCCCCAAGAAAATTGGATTCACTACTGCCGCTTGCTTTTGGGGGATCGCTTCCTCAATGGGTGCCGGGGCAGCCATGTCAGCAGGCAAAAAGATGCGAGCGCTGACTGCTACCAGAGCCACGAAAAATACTAATATCGCTATTAATGGAGCAATGTATTGACGAATGATAGCCATAACCGCAAAAACTTGATTCTTGAGTTGATCTTATCAAGTGTACCATACAAATCTTGTCAGCTATAATGGCTGCCATTTGACAATTAGCTCAAGAAGAGAGCAATCGCAAATACCAACAAACAGAAAGTCTAATATTATGAGTGCCTCGCCTGCTGTTTATGAAGCTCTGGCTAAATCAATTGTTTTTTTGAATCAAAAGCCGAGCGCGCAAAATGAAGTTTCGCGCTTCCTAGATACTAATGGCTACTATATCGATCGCATCTTCGACGACCCAGAAACCAACTTTTATGCGATCGGGTTTGGTTCATCCAATCCCGAAAACCCGCCCGCCCTGGTATTTAAAGGTACAGATTTCATCGACGGCGACGCTACCTTTTCCGACTCGCGGGACATAGGTTTACCTGAATTTGAAAAAAACAAAGATAATATCAAAAATTGGCTCGCAGAAATCGGTCAAAATACTGCTAAAAACCCCAACAAATTATTGCCCGATGTCATCGGACACAGTTGGGGCGGAGCAGTCGCTCAAATTGTAGCAACAGAATACACATCTCTGACCGGCGATATCTTTACTTTCAACTCTCCGGGAGTGTCAGCGAGTACATTCAACACTTTTCGGAGAAATCTCAGCAGGGCAGGCAACAAAAAAGTCACTCACTACATTGTCAGCGGAGATGTAGTCAGCTTGTTTGGCGAAGCATTTATCCCGGGTAAAGTATTTATCCAAAGTTTTACAGACCCCAGTATTAATCCCTTAACTGTTTTGGCGAAACATCGAACTGAAAATTTGTTAACTACTCCGCCCGTGGGTTTTTTGCAGAGGCAAATTTCCGTAGAACAATTAAACAGTCCCGAATTTACTTATAACAACGACTCAGATTTTAACGAGTTTATCGCTGCGATGAATTTGGCCCTGCCCAATGTGTCAGTAGCCATCAGAACCAGAGGCGGTGCAGAGAGTGTGAGAACAGCACCAGAATTTTCTTTCGTGCAGTTAATCAGACAAATGCAATACGGCTTAGCTCCATTACAGCCGAATTATTTATCAGGGGACGATCGCAACAATACTGCTACCGGCGGCCCTGGAGAGGATACAGTTATCGGCAACCGCGGTAACGATACTCTCAGAGGCAATCGAGGTAATGACAGCATCATCGGTGGTGCTGGCGACGACTTCTTATACGGCGGCAGAGATAACGATTATTTGGAGGGTGGCGACGGAAATGATTTGATTTCCGGCGAGTTTGGCAACGATTTTTTAATTGGTGGTGCGGGGCGCGATCGCTTTGTATTGGAACCCGGTGGCGGAGCAGATGTAATTGTAGATTTTCAAGATAGTCAAGATTTAATTACACTGTCGCGGGGTCTAACTTTTCCTCAAATTAGAGTAACCCAAGGTGGTGACGGAGCTTTAATTACTATCCCGGTTACGGGGGAAATTCTTGCTACTCTCAGAGGCGTAGTTGCCAGCGATATTACGCGGGTAGATTTTGTATAGCTTGATGGCGATAAAAAATTGTAGTTTTGGTGGCGCGAAACCGGGGTGGGTTTTGTAGCAAAATTGTTTTTATCCAAAAAAAAATATCTGCTAAATCTGCCCCTACAAAGCAACGAAATATGACCAATTAATATGGTTAATAACCGGAGTTTACAGTAAAATTAATTAAATAGCTTAAACACTAATTCTCAATCTAACGACAGGAAATAAAAAAATATGCCCTCCTCCCCCGCCGCTTACGAAACTATAGCCAAGCAACTTGTTTACATAGATGACCAGCGCCAGTTTCAAACTTTAGTTCAAACAGGTTTGAGCGCTGCTGGCTACCAAATCGATCGTACCTTTGACGATCCCGGAACTGGATTTCACGCGATCGGCTTAATTTCCACCACCCCAGACAAACCGCCAGTTTTGGTATTTCGCGGCACTGACTCGCCCGTAGACGATATTGCCAACGCAGACCCGCGCGGCGCCGGTTTCAACCAATTTGAAGCCAACAAACAAGCATTAGGAAATTGGCTGACACAAATCAGTCAAGATACAGCAAAAAACCCCCGCCGCTTGCCACCAGACCTTCTCGGACACAGCTTGGGCGGCGCCATAACGCAACTAGCAGCCACCGAATTTACATCTACTATCGGAGATGTTGTCACCTTCAATTCTCCCGGAGTCGATCAGAGTACAGTCAATACATTCAAGCAGAAAGCCGGAGCCGGAAAAAATGTAACTCACTACATAGTTAGCGGCGATTTTGTGAGTTTGGGAGGAGAAGCTTTTCTCCCCGGAAAAGTAGTTCTTCAAACATTTACTAACCCGATTATCAACCCACTACTTGTCTTGGACAAGCACACCCAAAACGGTTTGTTAACTTCTCCTCCTCCCGGACTGACTCAGGCCGAAATCTCTGTAGACCAGTTGAACCGCCCGGATTTCACTTTCACAGATTCAGATTATTTAGAACTGTTAGCTGGCTTAGACTTTGCACTGCCCGCCTTGGCAACAGCGCTGGAATCGCGCAGCAGTTTAGAGAAATTAAGAACCACTCCGGGAACCTCATTTTTTGCAAACGTTGCGGCAATGAAAACTGCTCTCGATCTCTCCCAAATTAATAATTTAGTAGGCGACAATGCCAACAATACAGCATCGGGTTTTGCAGGCGACGATATTATCACTGGCAACGGCGGAAACGACACTCTCAGCGGCAATAAAGGCAACGATATTATCAGCGGTGGCGCCGGCAACGACCAGCTATTAGGTGGCAAAGGGGATGACAATTTGAACGGGGGAGACGGGGACGATACGCTCATTGGCGGCGCGGGTTCAGATCTCTTAATTAGTGGCGCTGGACGCGACATATTTGTGTTAGGGGTTGGCGGTACAGATACACTTGTAGACTTTCAAAAGGGTCAAGATTTAATCGGTTTGAGCGGAGGTTTGACCTTCAACCAAGTGAGAGTTACTGAAGGAGATTTTTCAACGACGATTGAAATTGCCCGTAATGGCCAAGTTCTTGCCAGTATTCCTGGCATTTTAAGTAGTCCGCTAACAGCCACTGATTTTATTGCGATTTAGTTGGCTGGCAATACGGATATTCGGTAGGGACACAACAATGTTGTGTCCTTATTTTATCTTATGAAGGCACGCACAGTTTATACCAGTTAGTGATTAAAAACATCCATATTCTTGCAGGGGCGGGTTGACCGAAATCTCGAAAAAGTAGTGCAGACATTGGTAAACCCGACCCGTCCGAATCTTATAGTTATAGCGACCGGACTTGATATTAATCGAAATCGTCCAGTCCCGGCCTGGGCATGGATGCTAATTTTTTCTCATCTTCTAGGGGCAGAAAGAAAATGGTCAGCATACCGGGAATCACAGCCAGCGCGCTCATCAAAAAATAATTTTGATAGCCGAGATTCGCCTGCAAGTAGCCGCTAAAAACGCCCGGAATCAGCACTCCTGCAGCCATAAAAGCCGTTGTAATTGCATAGTGAGATGCTTCGTATTCAGGGCGGACAGTCCGCATCAAGAACACTGTATAGGCAGCTACGCCAAGTCCGTAAGTAAATTGCTCGATCGAGTTTACAGCATAAGCCCATTCAATCCCCGGTTGATTGATTGCCAACAGCCAATACAGCACGTTAGTCGAATTTTGCAGAATAGCCGTCGGCCACATCCATTTTTTCAATCCTTGTTTCGCAATCAAATAACCGCCCAGCAACCCTCCAATTAAGAGAAACATTACCCCTAAAGTACCGGATAATAAGCCCATATCCGACGTAGAAACTGCTAATCCTCCTTTCTCAACTTTATCCATTAAAAATGGAGGAGCCATTTTAAACGTCAAGGCATCCCCCAAGCGAAAAATCAAGACGTAAGCCACAATCCAACCTATTTTATCTTGCTGAAAATAGGTTTTGAATGCTTCGATAAAGCTGGTTGTTTGTTGGGGAGTGTCGGATTCCAGATCGTAATTTCGAGGATAGGGAAGATACCACCGCTGAAAGAGATATATCAGCACAAATATAATCGCACAAATGCCAAAGGCTGTCGCCCATCCGTAGTTAAGCGCAGACACGCTAAAATCCGAACCGAAAAGTGACAGCGGAATGTTTTGATATATTTTGGTGTCGCCTGTATTTCCAGTGACTAAATGCTGTTCGGCCAGTTTCCCGGCTAAGAAAACCAATAAACCGCTACCAGCAATGACAGCACCTCTATAAGCCGTGTTGCGAACCCCGACAAACAAGGCTTGCTGGTCTTTATTGAGAGTGTTTAAATAAAATCCGTCAATGGCGATGTCGTGAGTAGCTGATACAAATGCGATCGCCGTAAAGATCACAAGCGATATAATAATCGGTGCCGGCGTCAATACACCAAAAGCGAGGAAAGCAAACAGAAAAGCACAAATGATTTCTGTTGTTAAAATCCATTTGCGTTTGGTGGAATACAAATCAACTACCGGGCCCCACAAACCTTTTAAAACCCAAGGAAAAGACAAAAGACTTGTCAATCCGATCAATTCGTTGCTGGTTCCCATACCTTTCAAAAAAATCACCGACATTAAATTAACGACGGTGTAAGGGAGACCTTGAGCGAAGTATAATACTGATACCCACAATCCAGCGTTATGCTTTTTTTCCATTGCAGAGATATTTTACCTAGTTACTTATTTGATTTACTGAGTGCGATCGACAATTCCGGTCAATTCAACCCCTGGCATCACAGTATATGCCATTCCGATGCCAGTGGCAGCCATATAAATAGGGTATTTTAGCATCATTCGGACTCACAAATATTTTCATTTTTGGAATAAGCCTGCAATAATTTTTCTCCGTTAAAATGAACGAGGTAAGCGCGAACATTCTTGTTCCAGTCATAAGTGCCATAGGTTCGCAGCAGTTCCAAAGCAGTTTCTTCTATCTGGTATGCAGTTTTTGAACTATTCACCGGACGTTCGGAACTGTCAGGATTAACAACAATTAAACCTGCATCTAGAAACTGATGGACAGTCTGGCGACGCACAGTTACCCGCGTATTTGGCGCATATTTTTTACTGTACTCCCGATCCATAAATTCCATAATTGATGTGATTCCCAGAAGTGGAGATTTCGCAGATTCCCAAGCATCCTTTGGCTTGAGGTCAAGCAAAGCCAGAAGGGTTAAGGCGGAACGTTCGTTAAGCTGACCTTTGGGAAAACCCAGCGCTGCAAGTATTTCTAGAGATTCATCAATACGGTTCTTGATTGTCATCGGGCTATTTTCTAACGGATTGGTCGCGTTCAGCAGTTGTGTCTCGACAAGTTGATCAATCTCCCGCTGTGTAGGAAATATTTCTCCAATTTGAGTGCCAAGTAAAAGTAATTGCTCTACATTAGGATACTTCAAAGTGCGTAAATCCGTAGCATTAACTTGAGTGTGTCCATTGAACAGTCGGAAAAACGCATCTACCAAACTCGAATTTAGATAAACTGCCAATCCCCGCGCCAGGGTGAGGTCTAATCCGCGTCCCTGTTGGTGAAAGTAATTCAAATGGTTCTCAAAACCAACGCGAGAACTATTAATTTTATTGGCATCCCAGACAACTGCAACAATTCGCTTTTTCTCTTCCTTTGACGAGAAGCGCTTGCTCAAAACATAATGTTCGTTAGGTACGAGGAGTGCAGCAGTTTTTTCCGTGACAGCTAAAGCTTGATGCTTTCTCGTTGCTGTGGGATATTCAACACCGCCAGCCGAGAAGTGTGCGGGATAAATCAGCGGAACTGTACCGTTTTCAGGTTTTAGCCGCAAGTCAGAGCGAACACGAAAATCTACAACTTTTCCGGTGGAAACTGTTAAGCCTAATTCCTTTAGGGTGCAAGTAAATTGAGCCATTTGCTCGACTACTTTCTGGCTGACAGCATCGGGTAAAATCCGAATAAATTGCTCGGAATCTTGGGGATTAATTAGGGCGGTATAGGGCAGTTGGTGAGACAAAACCAGGTCGTCGCCCACGCTGCTGCTTGAGGTAATTAGTACAGTATCTGGCTGTTCTATTTGTTTGGTGGCGCGCACAATAATAGTTTCTTGCAGCACCGCATCATCGCGAAATGGCAACTGTCGGGATTCAAAGATGTGTACTTGGCGTAAAGCCATCATTTGAAGGAATACTTTGCGGAAATCTCGAAAGTATAAACCGTTGCAAAAGCTGCGGGGAGTAATCGACACTAATTCACCGTTTGGTTTGAGCAGGTGAGCAGCAGCAACTGTGAAGCCAGCGTAGAGATTGCTGGTTTCTAGTCCTATAGAACGCAGCAAGGTTCGGGCTTGGGATTTAGCGTCTATCTTGGCATAGGGAGGATTGATAATTGCATGGGTAAATTCCCGTTTTACTGGTTGTGTAAATAGATTTGGCTGCAACATATCGGCGCTGTCTTGAATAAAATCAATTTCGCGAATTTCACTGGTAAAAGATATCCCGAAACGCTGACATTCAATACTGCACAATTCTAAGGTTTGCTTGAGGTATTGAATCAAAATAAGGTCAATTTCATACGCTGTAACGTGCAGGCTGCGCGGCTTGTTTGGGCGCTGGCAAAGTTCGCAAACAACTGCTGCTAACAGGGAACCAATTCCTGCACCGGCATCTAAAAGCGATATATCGGGACAGTTAAATTCAAACATTCCCGCCATCAAACTTGCGACTGAGGAAGGTGTTAAAAATTGTCCCTTTTCTCCTCTCTGGCTTTGCTGCAACTTTCTGGTTGCTTCTTGGCGCCAGCTATCTACTCGATCGAGTAAATTGCTGTCAGGCGGCAGGGCTAGGGTTTGAAAGTGAAGTGCTATCATTTTTTGAGAAAAGTGCGTTAGCGAAGCCCTCGAAGAGGATCGCGAGTTCAGTGTATTTTCGCCCAAAATTGCACCGATGTGCGAAAATGTCAAGCGGACGCGAAAATCTACAACTTTCCCGGTGGAAACTATCAGGAGGTAGCTGACGATGACAAAAACTCAAACCAAGCGTTTTCCCCGTAGCCTTGACTTATTTTGCGGCATGGGAGGGTTAACTCTGGGTTTTAAACGTGCTGGTATCCAAGCCATCGGTGGCATAGATTACTGTGAAAACGCCAAACAAACTTTTGAACGCAACCTATCTCCACTTCCGTGTCTGGTATCTGACTTAACCCAGACAACTGTTTCCGAAATAGAGGAATTCTTTAAAATTTCGGCAGCAGAAATCGACATTATTACCGGGGGAGCACCGTGCCAAGGATTCAGCACTGTTGGCAAGCGAGAGATAACAGATCCTCGCAATTCTTTATGGCGCAATTTTCGCGACTTGGTGGCTGAAATTCGTCCTGCTTATGTCATTATCGAGAATGTTGAAGGAATGCTGGTAATGCAGGGAGGCAAAGTGCGCGATTCAGTCATCGCTAGCTTTGCTGATATCGGCTATCACATGAAATGTCGCCTTTTAAAAGCGGCTGACTACGGCGTACCCCAACTGCGAAAACGTGCTTTTTTTATAGGTTGGCTTGATGGATTGCTGCCACCTGAGTTTCCCGTGCCAATTTCTCACTATTATGTGACTGTAGCTGATGCCATTTCAGATCTACCGCCATTAAATGCTGGAGAAATATGTAAGTCTTACCAGAGTATGCCACAAACTGACTATCAAATAGCTAGGCGCAAGACCGCCAACATACTGCTACATCACGAGGCTGCCAATCATTCACAAAAGTTAATTGAAATTCTGAAGTATATCCCAGATGGTGGAAACCGAAAGTCTATTCCCGATCGCCTTCAACCAGCCAGCGGTTTTCACAATAGCTATGCTCGACTAGCTAGTAATAAACCAGCTATTGCTGTAACATCTAACATGAGAAAACCTTCGTCTGCACGAGCTACTCATCCTAGTCAGCATCGAGGATTGACTGTCCGCGAAGGATTGAGGCTGCAATCTTTTGATGATGATTTTGAGGTTATTGGTTCGAGAACATCACAGTACATTCAAGTCGGAAATGCCGTACCGCCACTACTAGGATTGGCGGTAGGCAAGGAAGTTGTCAAGGCTTATCAAAGCCACCTCGCAAACAACGGCTGCTAACAGGGAACCAATTCCTGCATCGGCATCTAAAAGCGATATATCGGGACAGTTAAATTCAAACATCCCCGCCATCAAAGTTGCGACTGAGGAAGGTGTTAAAAATTGTCCTTTTTCTCCTCTCTGGCTTTGCTGCAACTTTCGGGTTGCTTCTTGGCGCCAGCTATCTACTCGATCGAGTAAATTGCTGTCAGGCGGCAGCGCTAGGGTTTGAAAGTGCGGTAGTATCATTTGTTCAAAAAGTGCGTTAGCGAAGCCCTCGAAGAGGATCGCGAGTTCAGTGTATTTTCGCCCAAAATTGCACCCATGTGCGAAAATGTCAAGCCCACTAGAAAATATATAACTTATCCAAAAGTATGTTGACTGTTCATATAGCTAGATCGGGAGGTAGCTAACGATGACACAAACTCAAACCAAGCGTTATGATTTTACTTAAGTATCTAGGTCTCAGTTATGACAACTATCAACTGGAATGAAGTTTTAGATAGTATTTCAGAGAATGCAGAAGAGTCTGAAGTCGAAGATAGATTTGTCAAACGCCTTCTCAATGCACTTGGATTCACATCTGATGAGTGGGTACAAGAGTTTAAAACAGGGAAGGGCGCTGCTGATTTTGCTGCTCGCAAGAATCACGATGAGGATAAATTTTCAGTTTCTAAGATTAACCCATACTTAATCATTGAAGTTAAAGGGAGAGTATCAGGAAAGGTAATCAATAACTTAGCAGAAGGTACTCCTACGTACAAAAAAACTAAAGAACAGATAACACGTTATCTTCTTGATGCTAAGTGCCAAACATCTCAATGGGGTATGATCACTAACTCAACAGATATCCAGCTATTCCGTAAACATGGTAAAATCGTATTGCCTGCTACTGACTGCATGAGGATAACCAAAGATAATATTATTAAAATTATTACTAAAATTAAGAACTTCCTGGAAAACCCACCCAAAGCTTTAACAATTTGCATCTATAATGATAAGGGAGGTGTGGGAAAAACTACAACTACAATCAACTTGGCTGCGATTCTTCGACAACAGCAGAAAAAAGTGCTTGTTGTTGACTTCGATCCACAACAAGGAGATTTAACCGATTCATTAGGCTTACAGGAGGGGAAAGTCAAACTATCTGATTGCTTGCGTAAGACAGCACTTAATGTTAAAGAAACTATTCAAGCATTTAATTTGAAGAATAAAGCAGGTCAATTAGTTAAGGTGTTTGATGTCATCCCATCTGATTCAGGATTATCGAAGTTCATGGATTATAATTATGAAGCACAAATTGAAAAAGGTTCAGCAAGGCTGCGAGATTTGCTTGAGATTTTTGTTCGTAATTATGATTACATCTTAATTGATGCACCTACGAACTGGACTTTTTTTAGTAAAAGCTGTGTGAGAGCTTCCGATGTAATCCTCATGCCAACAGAACACAATAACTTTTCATCTTTAAAAAATGCTGCTAAAGTTATTAAAGAATTCTTACCTGAAGTTAAGAAGCTTAGGCAGGATGGTGGCCCCATTGCCTTGCCCATATTTTTCAACAAACATAAAGAAACAGAGGCTTCTATCAAAAGGGCAAATGCAGAAATCGAAGCAATTCTTACACTTAAAAAAAGAGGTAATGATCCTCTAGATCCTCATCTCTTACCCTATTATTGGCCTAAATCTACAAAAGCTAAAAACGACAAAACTATATTCTATGTTCCAGAATATGAAGTTGTTTCAAGCGCAGCTTTTTCTCGAAAGCCAGCAGTTTTTCAACACAAAAAGGCGGCTGAGTTTTACTTAAAATTAGCTCAGGAGTATTTCTTGTATGAATAATTCAGAAAACATCGGTAAGTTAATGCACTTGGAGTTAGCTAAAATTGAATCAGCAGAATCCTGCTCTGAGTCAGAGTTTATTATTGCCGGAGCAGCCGAAGCCATCTTACAATCGGGTAATCGCAATTGGATTCCGATTATCGTCAAAGAAACAGGCGATTATCAGTATGAAGTTGTGAGCAATAACTTTGTCTATGCTGTTGCTAAACAAGCTCAATTAGAGCGAGCATGGTGCATTGTAATTGACCCACAACCATCAAATATCGAACAAGCGAAGATTCTAACGCGAGAAGAAATTCCCACCGTCAATCTGAGTACCGCAGCAAAAGATACTATTATAGCTGTAATTAAATACTTAGTTAAAGAGCATAATTGGAAGAATGTAAAACCAGTTGAAGCTGCTAATCAAATTGTAGAATCTAACCGGGAGCAATGGTCAGATTTTATCCCTTTGACTAAGCTTAAATGTAATTTAACTAAGGCGAGATTAGGTTGTATTGCTCAAGTATTTACTCTATCGCCACCCCCGCCACCACCGCCACCGCCTGAAGCAGTTAGTGTGAAACGTGCATCGAGAGATGAAATTTTCGACCGTCTCAATTACTTATCAACTAATAAAATAGGCGGCTTTGAAAATATAGATGCCGAAAAAACAGCCGATGCTATCTTCAGCGCGAATAAAGGCAAGTGGAAAACCCTCAGTCCAATTTCCAAACTTGAATGCGGCATTGATACAGCCAAAATGAAAATCATTAAAACCCTATTTAGCTTGTAAAACTATGTTAAGTGGTGTAGCGGATTCAATTTACTGGCTCAACCGCTATATTGAAAGATCGGAAAATATCGCCCATTTTGCCGAGGTGAATTTTAATCTCCTTCTCGACTCTCCCAGCGGTATTACTCAACTATTTACCGATCTGCCCACTTAATGTACCATTGTGCGAAAATGTCAAGCGGACTCTCAAACCAAAAGTCCGTAAAGGACTGTTAAACGCTCTCTCACACATTTCTGATGCGAAATACCAAAACATTCTTTTTGTCAAGCTTGTTCCTGATTGGCTTAACAATTAGTTTTCTGCTGACTCCTGGTTGGTTCTCCAACTTCCCATCCCGCGCTAGCGCAACTATGCCTCCGCAAACCCAAACCGCCGAATTTCGCGCCTTCTGGGTGGACGCCTTCAATCCCGGCTTCAAAACTCCTCAAGAAGTCACAAAATTGATCGCAGACGCGCAGCGGGCAAATGCTAACGCGATCGTCGCCCAAGTCCGCCGCCGCGGCGATGCTTTTTACACGAGTGCGATCGAACCCCGCACTCTCGATCCCAACGTTCCGGCGGGTTTCGATCCCCTGCAAGATTTGATTGACAAAGCTCACGCCGCAGGCATTGAAGTACACGCTTGGATGGTGACGCTGCCGGTGGTTTCGGGAACCAAACTTCCCGCCGGTCACGTTTGGCAACAACACGGGTCTTCTGCGCCAGGAAAGGACAATTGGGCGATGCTGACTTACGGGGGGGAAGCACCCGGTTTCCTCGATCCCGGCCATCCAGACGCCGTAGATTATACTGTTTCCGTCTATTTGGACTTGCTGAAGCGCTACGATGTGGACGGCGTACAGTTGGATTACGTGCGCTACGGCGGGCCGACTTGGGGCTACAATCCGACTGCGATCGCCCGTTTCAATCAGCAAACAGGTCGATCGGGCAAACCCGCACCCAGCGATCCCGCGTGGATGCAGTGGCGGCGCGATCAGGTGACAAATTTAGTGCGGAAGCTGTATGTAGAAAGCCTTGCGATTAAACCGCGCGTTAAAATTACCGCGGCCACGATCGCCTGGGGAGACGGCCCGAAAAACGATGCAGGGTGGTATCAAACCCAGCCTTACAAAGAAGTATTGCAAGATTGGCGCGCTTGGCTGGAAGAAGGGATCTTAGACATGGCGATGCCGATGACTTACCAGCGCGAGTACAAACGATCGCAAAAACTCGCTTATGACAACTGGATCGAGTACGCCAAAGACCACCAGTACAACCGCCAAATTGCGATCGGCCCCGGCAATTACCTCAACTACATCGAAGACACTCTAGGCCAGATTCGTCGCGCCGAACAGCCGTCTGCGAAAGGAAATCACGTAGCAGGTACGGTACTCTATTCCTACGCTAGCAGCAACGTGTACACGAATGTCGAACTGCGATCGGGCGGCAGCGGTGATTTGCCCCGCCAGCCTTGGAAATACGTTCCCCAAAGCAACGATTTGTTTTACACCGCGCTTTCGCAGCCGAGTCAATACGTTGATGCTGCGACGGGCAAAACCTATGAAACTCAGCCTGTGTGGGCGACAGCAGCAGCGGTTCCCGATATGCCTTGGAAGTCGCGCCCGACTACAGGTGCGATCGCCGGAAATTTGCAGCAGTGCGCTCAAACTTGCGACGGTGCCAGCTTGACATTGCAGTCGATCGATGCTGCTGCCAAAGTGCGTCAACTGCGCGCCGATGGCAAAGGATGGTTTGGGGCGATCGAGCTTTCTCCGGGAACTTATCAGTTGAAAGTTGACGGTAGTCAAATTCAACAAACAGTTAATGTTGTCGCCGGTGAAGTAACAAAAATCAGTTTTGGAGCGTCTTAACTGCTTTACTCGTTACCAGGCTCTGCCTGGTAACGCAGATCCGAAGGCTGTGCCTCCAATTTCCATAAAAGCTTGCGAGGCAGAGCCTCTAGATATCGGTTTCCAGGCTCTGCCTGGAAGTTAAATCAGTTAATATCATAAGTTAAAATAAAATTATCCCACATCAAATTATAAATTTATCAATCGAGATATGCTAACAACAGAAGGTGCTTTCACGCTCCGTAAATGGACAGTTAAAGAGTATCATAAGCTGGGAGAAATCGGAATTTTTTACCCCTAAGAACGAGTCGAATTAATTGAAGGAAATATTATAAAAATAAGTGCAAAAGGAACTCTTCACGCTTCCGCCACTAGACGCACTGCTAGCGTGTTGCACAATCTTGTGGGAAATCAGGCTGCTGTTTATAATAAAAGCCCGATCGCCCTTGATGACAATTCCGAACCCGAACCAGATATCGCCGTAGTCAGAATCGATCCTTTTGACTATGCGACTCACCATCCGACTCCCTCAGAAGTATATCTAATTATCGAAGTGGCAGACAGCAGCTTAACTTTCGATCGCGAAATTAAAGCCAAAGCTTACGGGCGATCGGGAATTGCCGATTATTGGGTGCTAAATGTGGGCGATCGACAACTGCACGTTTTTCGAGAACCCGCTGAAAATGGGTATCAAAGCGAAGTAATTCTTGCGGAAACTGCGAGCATTTCACCGATCGAATTTCCCGCTTTCAATATCGAAATTCAGGCAATGTTGCCCCCTCTGGTATCAAATTGAAAACGGCTGTATCAATTCTATTTCATTACTTACCCCTGGACGGGGGGCTGCGCTCCTTTGGGAGCATTTTAGCCCTGTGCCAGTACACCTGCTCAACCTCCCAAACTTCGAGGTAAATCTCCTGGTTAGATTTCCGGACGTAAACGACGACGTATAATTCCATATCCCCTGGTCTAAAAAGGGTTCGCTCCTACAATAAAACCCGACAAAAAGTCTCCTTAATCTGATGTTTTTTATGGGTGATTTTTGAGTGCATTCAATTTACAGTAAAGCACTTCTTTATTCTGTCTTAGTCTCAACTCCAGTAATTAATAATTATCCTTAGCGGTTGCGCTTAATGGTTAAAAAAACTGTTGACTAAAATCAAAATTAGGACAATTTACTATCAAAAAACAAAGGGCGTTTGTACTTGCACAGGAGAGGGATTAATGAATACAAACTTAACCACCGCCCGATTAATTGTAGTCCAATGGCACGGCGCAGTGTCCTGATTTTGGGTAATATCAAATCCGTTGGCATCGTCCTGTATTCATCTCTCTCTTCCCTTTCTCTGTATCCTCTGTGTTCTCTGCGGTTTAATCATTCCGATACAACCGGAATCGATATAACGGGTAAAATAAACCGGATTGGAGGGTGAAATTGCCCTCAGAGTGCGATCGACTCAAACCATCGACAACAACGCAAAAGAAGACACGGCAATGCCAATTCCGTCCCCAAAGAATAGCGACTAAATTGTTTAACAATTACCAAAAAAAAGGACACAGTATTAGTGTGTCCTTACCTATTTATTGTAGGAACACGGCTTGCCGTGTCCCTAACCGTACCGATATCCCGATTAGGATTCTTGCCGTTTAGAACAAGAACAATTCAGAATTACCGGAAACTCCCAAATTGACATCGACAGTGGCAAACAAACTGTTACCACCAACCGTAGAACCGTTGCTATCGTAATACAGCTTGGTAGACGCAGACAAACTGTCGTAGATAGCCATGATGGACGGCCCGGTTAAAGTTGCTTCGAGCGCAGTTACAGAAACTGTGCTGCTGTAAGCGTAGAAACTCGAACCCAAAGGCCCAGAGCCGGTCGTAAAGGCTGCAAAACCAGTTTTGTCGAGGTTAATTACATCATCAGCAATGCTGTAATTGGTAATTAAATCCCCGCCGTCAGCAGTAGTTCCGGTGAACACAAACACATCCAAACCAGCACCGCCGTTGAGAACATTGGTTCCCACACCACCGATTAAAGTGTCATTCCCGATGCCGCCGTTGAGAGTATCGCTACCGCCACCGCCGAAGAGGCTATCATTACCATCGTCGCCGGAAATGCTGTCGTTACCCAAACCGCCGTCGAAAATGTCGGCACCAGAACCGCCGCTGAAGATGTCAGCAAACTCAGTACCCGTGACGCTGTTAGCAGTCGCATCTCCGGTAAACAAGACAGGAGTAGTGAAGTTGTAACCGCCAGCACCTGAACCGAAATTGTTAAAGGCGACGGGGAAAGTGTTCCCAGCAGCAGTTAAATCGGCAACGCTGCCTGAGTTGGTAGTAGTACCAGTGGGAGAAGAGGCGATCGTACCTGTAAATACAAAGTCCGCCGTTCCCAAATTGCTAGCAGCCGTAC
>Ga0164305_10000055_pt1 | contig 31577 bp, 23 predicted proteins | sample Whisoiple_237_MG_FD_110215 | JGI IMG/M metagenome (GOLD analysis project Ga0164305, IMG submission 110215) | Soil microbial communities amended with pyrogenic organic matter from upstate New York, USA - Whitman soil sample_237_MG | ecosystem: Environmental > Terrestrial > Soil > Agricultural...
CGAGGTAGAACAGTTAATGAAGTTAACTCCTTCTAAACGCCGCTTTTACCAACAAGGTATGCGGGCTGCAACCCTTATACAGTCTATCTCGTAGACCTCTTTGTCACCCCCCCAGTAAGAAAGAAAATGATACAATTACATTTGATACTTTTATGCTCCGAAAACCTACCGAAACTATGAAAAAATGTATTGGTAGTGAGAGAGAATGGTCATATAAATAGGCAAAATCAGTAAAGAAAGTAATCAAGAAAAAGGGCGAAAGTAATATACTTGTCGCCCCCTTCGCCCGATTTATCACAAACCAGAGAATTTACGGTCAAAACTTAAAAATATTTTCAGTTTTATCAACACAACAAATTATCAATAATTAGGAAAGGCGATCGAGTTTGCATTGCGTCAACTTTCTCAGCAAAATATTTGGAACTTGTTTACACACTGCTGTTATTGTACTTCATATATTTGAGAAAGGCTATAGGGGAATCGCTTGTGTCTGTGCAGACTGACTAGCGGGGACTGAGAAATTCAGTCTAGCCAAGTGTGGAAATCCCGTCAGGGAAAAACGCGAAAAGCCAAACTGTGAAGTTTGGAAGCCCACGCCATAACTGTAATCAGTTTGGCGTTGGGAGGATGTTACTGCTTTTCCTTAGTCGATCGAGATTGACTGAGGCCCGGTGCTTTTACCGTTGGTGGGTTCGGCTGGGGGAGTAGTGTAGGAAGTTGAACCAGCTTGCGAGTCGATCCAGCTTTTAACGGGATCTTCGTGAAGGTTGAGTCGAAGCAGGCCAGATAAAAATCCGCCCGCGAAGGCGATCGGCTGTTCGATCAATTCTTTCGCCATTGGGATGAGTTCGTCGAGGAACATTCAAGAGTCTCCTTGTGTTGCAGGGGTTCTACCTTAACTGTATCGTTTGTACTGCTATGCTGGCAGCGGGCTACAAAAAACCTTCCAGCGCTGAAGATGCGCGATCCTCTTCGAGGGCTTCGCTAACGGGCAATTTTTCGGCTAATGACTTACAATGCTAATCAAATTGCTGCAAAAATTTTATGTGCCGTTTGCTTGGCTACCTCGGGGAGCCGATTTTACTTGATGCTATTCTGTACAAGCCGGAACATTCCCTAATTGTGCAGAGTTACGATCCCCGCGAAATGACTTCTGGCGTACTCAATGCTGACGGTTTTGGTCTTGGTTGGTATCACCCGCACCTAGATACCGACCCGTTTACCTATAAAAATGTACAGCCAATTTGGAGCGACATTAACCTTCCGAGTATCAGTCGATACGTTGAATCTGGATGCGCGATCGGATACGTTCGCAGTGCAACTTCAGGACAAGCTGTAGATTTGAGTAACTGTCAGCCGTTTCAGAACGATCGCCTGCTGTTCGTACACAACGGCTTCGTGAAGAATTTTCGGCAAACTCTTTACAGACCAATTCGCGATCGGCTTAGCGATACGCTGTATCAATCAATTAACGGCACTACAGATTCAGAGCATATCTTCGGCTTGTTTGTCAATGAATTGACAGCCGCAAATCTGACCATACAAGCTGCTTTGCAAAACTCGCTGAAAATTTTGGCAGAGCTAGCAAACTTTCACCAAGTAGAATTTTCAGCTAATATAATTATCAGCGACGGACACCAGCTCGTTGCCTCTCGCTTTGCTTCCCAAAAAACCCCTCCTTCCCTCTATTGGCTGCGAGACGATTTAAATTTCCCGAATTCTGTCATCATTGCTTCTGAACCTTTATTTGCTGGCAATTGGCACGAGTGCCCAGTCCAGAGCATTATCAGTACCGGAGTAGAGCGTGATATCGAAATCTATCCCATCTTGTAGAGAGGCAATTTATCGCGATTTGCAGCAGTGTCGCAGCGGCACTTTCAAGCTATTTGCAGACATCGATTATGATACTTTTTGCCGTCAAGCTCATCCTGATTTCAGTCCAGTTGGCTGGCACTTAGGTCACATTGCTTATACTGAGGATTTGTGGCTGTTGCAGCGATGTGCTGGGTTGGAACCGGTATTTCCTCAGTATCACCAACTGTTTGCTGCTGATATTTTGCCGAAAAAACAACGGGTTTTTCTGCCTACGTTACCAGAAGTTAAATTATATCTGGACGCGGTGAGAAAAAAGGTGTTAGATTATTTGGAAGTAGCGCCGATCGACGAGCAAGAACGTCTCTGGCGGTTTATTATTCAGCATGAAAGCCAGCACTGCGAAACTGTTGCTTTCGTGCTGCAAATGCACAGGAAGAAGGAAGAAGAAAGTTCGGCAACGCATTTCCCGGACGTAACGGATAGAAGGAATAAGAAAGAAGGAAGATTAATTGCCAATTACCAATTACCAATTACCGATTCTCCGGCGATTGAAATTCCGGGCGGGGAATTTTACATGGGAAGCGATGCTGCTGAGGCTTTGGATAACGAGCGATCGCGCCACCTGTGTTATTTAGAAGCATACTCGATCGATCGCTATCCCGTCACTTGCCGTCAATACCGAGATTTCATGGAATCCGGCGGCTATCAAAACCCTGATTGGTGGTCAGCCGACGGCTGGAAATGGCTGCAAGGCGAAGCCGTCTCTCAACCGCTTTACTGGTCAGGAAATCCAGCTTTCAACAACCATCCAGTTTGCGGCGTGAGTTGGTACGAAGCCGAAGCTTACTGCAACTTTATCGGTAAGCGTTTGCCATCGGAAGCCGAATGGGAAAAAGCTGCGAGTTGGGATGCCGCAAATCAAACATATCGCATCTATCCTTGGGGAGAAGAACCGCCAAACGGCAGCCTGTGCAATCACGGCAATAATATTGCCAATACCTCACCAGTTGATGCCTTTCCCAAAGGAGCAAGTGCGATCGGCTGCTGGGATATGTTGGGCAATGTTTGGGAGTGGACGGCTTCAACCTTTGATGCCTATCCGGGATTTGAAAGTTATCCTTACAGGGGATATTCTCAAGTTTATTTTGATGGAGAACACCGGGTTTTGAAAGGGGGGAGTTGGGCGACTTTTCCGCAGGCACTGCGATCGACCTTTCGGAATTGGTACTATCCGGGCGTGCGACAAATTATTGCGGGTTTTCGCTGCGCTAATTAGTTTGCTAGGTAATTATAATTACCATCAAATTTGTTCAGAGTGAAAAATTTATTCATCGGACTTTTTCGATGAACAAATTCCTTAATACTTGCATTATAAAGCTTATTTGACGAACATCAGATAAATTGCTGGAGAGAGAATTGGGGAAAAAAAATGTTTGCGAAATAGCCAACTTTTTTCCATGTAACAAGCTCAAAGAAAACAAGTTTGGTTAAGTATTTAATAATTTTTGTGGAGAAATTTTAAGTTTTAATTGTGGATGCGATCGCCATCGGGTGAGACAATACAGAACGGAGAGTAGCCTGAACAATCTGACTTGAGCGCGATATTTGGCAACGCGGCTGCGTGCTATACCCATATGTGCATCTAAAAATTACTTTGTCAGGAACCTCAGCCTAAAGGCATGAGGCTTGAAAGAGAAATCTAACAAGCCATCCTGACCAGCTTAAGTCTTTACTGACTACGTTTTTTGGGTCACGATACCGGAGAATGCGAAGCTAGTTTTCCGCTCTATCGCTTGCAACTAAACAGTCTTAAGGTCACTGAGACAGTGTTGCTAGCTTAACAAGCTCACTAAACATTAGCGAAGCTAACTTTACCCCAGAAATGGGAGTTTGAGGCAACCATACCTCACGGGAGGGGCAACCATACCCCTCGACCCCGCGAGGGGATTCAAATTAAATGTAAAGCCGTGCTAAAAGCACGGGGTTTCTACCCATTTTTATGATGAAATCCCCAATACAGTCCGACACGACAAACTCAGCCTCAACGAAAGAAAACCGGCTGCACTTAGAGCGGCTGGTGAGCGCTGCGGCACTGACACCCGCAGAAATCAATGCTGGCAGCGATGCAGTTAGGGGGTTGACTCAAACCCCCAAATCCCTGCCTCCAAAGTATTTCTACGACGATCGCGGATCGAAGCTGTTTGAGTTGATTTGCCAGTTGCCGGAATACTACTTGACGCGCACTGAGACGGCTATTTTGCAGGGGTGCGCGGGGGCGATAGCCAATTTAACTGGCCCCTGCGAAATCGTCGAACTCGGCAGCGGCAGTTCCACCAAAACTCGGATTCTCCTCGATGCTTACAGTCAACTGGAATATCCCCTGCACTATTTGCCGATCGACATCAGTCCTACTATCCTAGAAAGCAGCGCTTGTCAACTGTTGGCAGATTATCCGTCGCTCCAGATTCACGGACTTGTCAGCACTTACGAATTAGCCTTAGCTAAAATTGCACCGTCGCCGCTGCCAACCCGAATGATTTGCTTTCTCGGCAGTACCCTCGGCAATCTCAACGCTCAAGAATGCGATTTATTCTTCTCGCAAATTGTCGGTGCATTGCAGCCGGGAGAGTATTTTTTGCTGGGAATTGACTTGGACAAATCTAAGGATATTTTAGAGCCTGCATACGATGACAGTCAAGGAGTAACGGCAGCATTTAACTTGAATATGCTGCGGCATTTAAATAGAAAATATGAGGGAAATTTTGATTTAGCACAGTTCGATCATTGGGCTTTTTACAATCAAGAGGAATGTCAAATTGAAATGCACTTAAAAAGTAAAAAAGCGCAAACAGTCGAGTTGCGTTCTCTCAATTTAACGGTTGAATTTGCAGCGGGAGAAACTATCCGCAGCGAAATATCGCGCAAGTTTAATCTCAATACTGTAAAAAAAGAACTTTCGCAGCGTGGTTTAATGCCAGTGCAGGTTTGGACAGATCCAAATCAGTGGTTTGGCTTGATGCTTTGTCAGATGTCAGTTGACAGTTGACAGTTGACAGTTGACAGTTGACAGTTGGCAATTGCCAACTGCAAACTGTTATTTGTTATTTGTTTTGAATATCTCCCAATAATCAGTAACTACTGACTACTGACTACTGACTGCTGACTACTGACTAATTAACAAATCGGCCGCTGTCCGGGTTTGACGGCGTGAATGTACTCGCTGCCCGAGGTCGGCCATCCCCGCTTATAATAAGCTTCCTCCGGCTTCCCCCAGCCCAACTGCAACAAAATTTCTAGAAAATCCAACTTTTCCCACTTCGAGAGACTGGCCCATTCTGTGCGCTGGGCTATAGCCTCTACATCAACCGGCTCGATCGAGCGAAAATCCTTCCCGCTGTTAATGCTTAAATACAAATCCATCCCCGCAGTTACCTGCTGCCAGAATTCCAACATAGCAATCTTAGCTGCCTTCAAGGTAATCAAATCAATCGGTAGAGCTATTAATTCGTCATCCACTGCCGGATAGCGTAGAGTATTGCCTTTAACCGCCATTTCCCGCCAGACAATCCCAGAAACTTGATGTTCCCGCTGGTATTCGTGCACGGCAGCCTTAAAATTTTGATAAGCAGTGAACTTCTGAACTCCCTCAGATTTGAGAAAGCGGTCAATCACGGGGTTGCCTGTAGCAGGAGTTTCAGTCAAATTGAGACGCCGCCCATGCAAGCAGGCTTGGCGCTCTTCTTCGAGGATTTTAATGAGTTCCGCCGTGCTGTAGACCTTGGACATCTTTATTGAGGCAAAATCAAGATATTGGCTGATATTCGGCTGGTTTTCTCGACTAATCTTCGGTAAAGATAGTTTTGCTGTTCTAGGCAATATTCAGTTTTGCCGTTATTCTAACTTTTCTTGCTGCTTAATTCTAGTTTGATAGTTTACAGGCGTCGAGCCGCGAAATCCCGACAGCCTCTTAAAAAAAGCAGTTAAGAGGGTACTGAATCACGAACTAGACTCGAAACTGCACCGCCGACGTATCTCGCGGGATTTTTCGCCAAAAACAAAGCCCCCTCGAAGGAGGGGGCAAAACTGATTTAGAGGTTTGGGAGTTTTATTTGATGGGTCGATCGAACAACCCGAAAAAAAAGCAGCATTCGCACCTGCCGTCAACTACCAAAACTCAAATTTTCAGTGTCAAAGCTTAGTAGCGTCGTGAAGAGCGATCGTTGTCGCCCCAGCCACCGCCGCCGCCCGAGGAGCGTCTGTTGTTGTTGTTTTCGCGAGGTTTGGCTTTGTTGACTTTCAAGTCGCGGCCCATCCATTCAGCACCGTCTAAAGCTGCGATGGCTGCTGCTTCTTCTGCTTCGCTTGCCATTTCCACAAATGCAAAACCCCGCATCCTGCCTGTTTCCCGGTCCACTGGCACTTGGACGCGGCTTACAGTACCGTACTCGGCAAATACTTCGTTGAGGTCGTCTGATGTTACCTCATATGAAAGATTACCCACGTAAATCGACATAAAATCTCCAGAATCATTAGGGTGCAGAGATTTAGATTCGGAGAGACGCTTGTAAATAAACACCAACAAACTACGCAACCGAATTTAATTCTTGGACAACCACTATAACATGAAGTCAGCAGAATCAGCAATTGGCTGTCATAACTTTCAATTTTCGGTGGCGTCGGGCAATCGCCAACAGAAAGTATTCGTGATAACTGACATCTTACACTCTTGGCCTCCTCCGCTTGGTTTCTTGCTGCGCGATCGACCTGATATCTGAGATTTTTTGTCGCTGTTAGCAGGTTGATTGGGTCTGATTGAGAACAGTGCCTGAGATTCAGTTATAACTGACATCACGCACTGTTCTCCTTGGACAAGCCTCCTGCCCGTTCCACCAGAGATAAATGTTTTTCGCCCAGGATTAATCTTCCGACTCAATCTCCCATCTTCCATCTCCCGTCTCTCATCGCATCCGATTTAGCGCCAGAGAAGGGCGGTTCCCAAATAATTATCAAAAGATTTATTAGTCATATCTAGGCGCATTTTATACATATCGCATCAAATTTCACCCGATATAGAGCGACTTGGCCAGCATTGCCCTCGGAAATTCCTGGTATTCCTACATACTGAGAAAAATTAGTGGTAATTTTTATTTAAAATACATTCACTTTGAGCTTATGAAATATCCCAATTGCGACTCTCAATACATTTTAAAAAATGGTTGCTCTCACTAGGAAAAAATTAAATTTCGAGGGCGAAGTCAATGAGTCAGGGCTTCCAGACACTCACGGATTTTTAAAGCAACAAGAGAGTTGATACTACAGCTTTGATCGTACAAAGTATACAATTATATCGGGCTGTATTTTTTAGCTGCTTAATTTTGTACCGTCGCTTTTTTTTCAAGCATCTGCTAATCTTTGATCTGTCCATAGGCTAAATTTATATCCTAATTATTTGGTTATTTGGTGATATTATTTAAGCATATTTCAATATATTTATCTGTTCTGTTCGTATCCGCTAAATTATTCGGGGCGGACTACCCACTAAGGAACGATTTTGCGTCATTTGACGTGCATCATCGTTGAGCGATTTACCCCTGATTATTGAGCGGATACGATTTTTCGTACTCTTTTCCGATGTTATAAGGCTGGCTGGTAACGGTTAAATCTACGAATTTATCCGGCAGCAGCTTCAATGCTTCCAAACAATCCATGTTTTGACATTCCCTGACGTAAAGGACAGGGAATGTCAATTCAGCGACTGACCTTAAAATGTTGCGTCATGAAGGAAATACTCAAACTTTTTAACCGTAGAAATCCTACCAATTAACGAGCCTGATTCGCAGTAACCCCTCTTGGTCTATCTCCAAAAGCATACTAGGATATTGACCTATAATTCGGGTATGCCCTACCCTACTTAAGAAGACTAAATAGTTTGTTTCTCTGGTTAAAAGAACTGTGTTAAGCCCCTAGCTGTTTATAGAGTTTTCGCCGCTCTTTGTCCCCCGGTTTACGCGCCAAAGTGTGTCGTTAACTGTTTTTATGCAGGATGGCGCAGGAGTTTGACCTTGACAACTCTAGTATACTAGAAATTTCCTGACTTTTAGGAAGGGATTTAAGAAATTAAAGCCGTCCTAGAAGGACAGGACTTTAGACCCAATTTCCTTGATAAATTAGGCAATTAGGAGCTTGGAAGTACGGTTTACCTAAAATATTCGCGATCTCAGTCAAGCTCAGGCAAGAGCCGGGAAATATTTTATTGACAAAGTACAATATTTATTGTAAGTGAGATCAAAAATCTTGTCAAACTCATCTGGACTGGGAATCGCCCTGTCGGAAACAAAAGGTTACAATCACAAATAGATTCTATTTCCATAACATTACTGTTTATAGCTTGAACTTCTCAGTGTCCAATAACAACACCTCAACACAATCATTTCAATTTGACTCAATTGACAGCGCCCTGGCAGACCTCAAAGCAGGTCGCCCCCTGGTAGTAGTCGATGACGAAAACCGCGAAAACGAAGGCGATGTGATTTGTGCCGCCCAATTCGCCACCCCCGACAACATCAATTTTATGGCCGTGAACGCGCGGGGTTTGATTTGTCTGGCTTTGAGTGGGGAAAGGCTCGATCGCCTGGAACTGCCCCTGATGGTCAGCAAAAACACTGACAAAAACCAAACTGCCTTCACTGTCAGCATCGATGCAGTCAATGGCGTCAGTACCGGCATCTCCGCCGAAGACCGGGCGCGCACCATTCAAGTAGCCATCCACCCGGACACCAAACCTCAAGACTTGCGCCGTCCCGGTCACATTTTCCCCCTGCGGGCGATCGACGGTGGCGTCCTCAAACGCGCCGGTCACACCGAGGCATCGGTTGACCTCGCCAGACTCGCGGGCCTGTATCCCAGCGGCGTGATCTGCGAAATTCAAAACCCCGACGGTTCGATGGCGAGGTTGCCGGAATTAATCGAGTACGCCAAAACCCACAACCTTAAAATAATCAGTATTGCTGACTTAATTAGCTACCGCCTCAAGCACGATCGATTCGTCCGCCGCGAAACCGTCGCCAAATTGCCCACTCAATTCGGCGAGTTTATGATTTACGCCTACCGGGACACCCAAGACAATTCAGAACACGTTGCTATTGTCAAGGGCGACCCGGCAGAATTTAAAGACAAACCCGTGATGGTGCGGGTGCATTCCGAATGCCTGACCGGCGATGCTTTGGGTTCCCTGCGCTGCGACTGCCGGATGCAACTGCAAGCGGCACTGAAAATGATCGAAAATGTCGGTTCTGGCGTCATCGTTTACTTGCGCCAAGAAGGTCGGGGCATTGGATTGGTAAATAAACTAAAAGCTTACTCGCTGCAAGATTTGGGATTCGATACCGTAGAAGCCAACGAACGGTTGGGATTTCCCGCCGACTTGCGGAACTACGGCGTCGGAGCACAAATGCTCAACGATTTGGGAGTTCAAAAAATTCGGTTGATTACCAACAACCCGCGCAAAATTGCCGGTTTGAAAGGTTACGGCATTGAAGTAGCCGATCGCGTCCCATTACTAATTGAAGCCACAGATTACAACTCGATCTATCTGGCAACAAAAGCCGAAAAACTCGGTCATATGCTGCTGCAAACTTATTTAGTAACAGTGGCAATTCAGTGGAACGAAAAAGCAGAAGGAAAAGAGGAAGATTCGGCCATTCAAAATCGGTACGAACACCTCGAAAAACTGCGGCATTTGGCGGCTAACCAGCACTTGCTGCTGCAAGAAGAAGCGAGGCCGGTGGGAATAGCCCTTTTCGGAGAAGGCTCCCTCATCGTTCACCTCGGCTTCGATCAAGCCGGACTCGCAGCCCCCGACTGGTACTCGGATTTAAACCATCCTTACGTCAAGGCGATCGGCCAAATTCTGGCCGAAATCAGCACTGAGCCCAATTTGCAAACATTAGAATTCATGGTTTCCTCCGGTGGAGATCCGCTCAAAACCCTGCAAGTCCAGCTCGATCGCGAGACATTCCTGTTGTCGGAATTAACCAGAATTTGCGATCGGCTCGAACCTCAAAAAATCTACAGTTTTGCTCCTCTTGCCTGAAGGCAGAAGGTAGAAGCCAACCCCCCCTACCCCAGCAGGGGGGAAGGCAGAAGCCAAGAAAAACTGTGAATGTCAGAATAATACTTGTTGATACCAGCATCTTCCTTTCGTCAGAAAGCAGCCACCAATAAAAATAGTTATTCACTATTTTTATTGCAGTCTAACAAGTCGATGTAGCGAACACTTGATAGAGCATCGTAGATGCACATTTATATTATTAAATAGTATTAATAGTGATTAAACTCTTCACTAGAACTTTGAGTTTATGTTAATTTTTTTAGACATTGATGGTGTACTTATTCCTGACCGAAGACATGAAACATCGAGCTGGCAAGCAGATATAATGAAATTTAATTCAGCTTGCCTTAATCACTTTGAAAATGTCCTTCGTTCCTATCCTAATGCGCGAGTAGTAATTTCATCTTCCTGGCGTGAAATATTCCCCTTCGAGGTAATACCGCCTTTATTTTCACCAGATATCGCTACCCGTATTATCGGATTCACCCCTTTTCTAGACCCCAAAAGTATTCATCAACACAAATATTTACGACACCAGGAAGTTCTTGAGTATCTTCGACAAAATCAAGCAGAAAACTCACCTTGGGTAGCTATTGACGATATTCCAGAACACTATCCGCCAGATGCGCCAGTTGTGGCTATTGATGATTACAATGGTTTTGACCAGAACTCAGCAAAGATACTTTCAGAATATCTAACTTGATTTCAAAGGTTAGGAAAAAAGTATTGTAAAACTTCATTGAGTTTATAAGCAATTATAAACAATAATGGTATTATATTGTTGTGAGTGTTGAACAAGGAATACGCATCTCCCAAAAAACGCAAGTCTCAAATGCAACTAACAGAGAGGCACATCATTAAATCAACGTCACACCGTTTCGCCCAAATTGACGAACTAGCTTTCAAGTCCAAAAACCTCTACAATGCCGCCAATTACGTCATTCGTCAGAGCTTTATTTATGGATGGGGTTATGTCAGTTATAACGAAATGAACCGATTGCTGAAGTCTCATGAAGCCTACAAGGCTTTGCCTGCCAAAGTAAGCCAGCAAATCTTAATGGTGTTAGACAAGAATTGGAAATCATTTTTTGAAGCAGTTAAAGCTTACAAGGCTGATTCTTCAAAATTCACGGGTCGCCCGAAATTGCCAAAGTACAAAGACAAAACCAAAGGGCGAAACCTTCTAGTCTACACGATTCAAGCGATTAGTAGTAAACAGTTGAAGAAAGGAATCATTAAACTTTCGGGTACTGAACTTTTAATCAAAACCAAAGTCGCTCCCGATCAGATTTGCCAAGTTAGGCTAGTTCCGAAATGTGATTCCTATGTAATTGAGGTAATTTATGATGAACCGGAGTCCACCCTTGGCAACGCTAATTCTGTAGCTAGTATTGATTTAGGACTAGATAATTTAGTGGCGTTAACTTCAAATCAACCGGGTTTTATCCCTTTGTTGATCAACGGGCGACCATTGAAATCGATTAACCAGTTCTACAACAAACGCTCTTCACGATTACAATCCCAGTTAAAAGGGAACCGCAAAACTTCACCCCGGATTCAGCGCTTAACTCGTTGTCGCAATCAAAAAGTTGATAATTACTTGCATCATGCTAGTCGCCTGATTGTTGCCATTTTAAATACAAAACAAATGGGGACGCTAGTAATTGGCAAGAATGCACAGTGGAAAACTGAAATTAATCTAGGGAAGCAAACCAACCAAAACTTTGTTAGTATTCCTCACTCTCGATTAATTGAAATGTTGGAGTACAAAGCTCGGTTGGCGGGAATCAATGTAATTGTGCAGGAAGAATCCTACACATCGCGGGCCAACTTCGTGGGTCTAGACCCAATCCCTGTCTACGGGAAAACAGAAAAAGAGCCGATGTTTACTGGTAAGCGTATCAAGCGAGGTTTGTACAAAACATCGACTGGTCAGTTAATTAATTCTGATATCAACGCTTCGTACAACATCCTCAGAAAAGCAATCCCAAATGCGTTCAGCAATGGGATAGGGAGCTGCGTAGTTCAGCCGAGGCGGGTTAATCCGCTTAAAGCAAAAGTGAAGGGGGAGGGGCTTAAAGCCTCCCATGTCTATAAATGACTATACTTTTGCCAGCTATCCGAATAGAGAGGGTGAATTTGACATGGAAATGAACGTTGGTGACTTTCTGCACCGACTCGATCTCAGGGGACAAGCACTTAAAGGCACCAACCTTGGCGGTGCGGAACTCCGGGGAGCCAACCTCCGAGGCACGGATCTCCGAGAAACCAACCTCAGCGGCGCTATGCTCAGGTATGCAGACCTGATTGAAGCCGACCTCAGCGGCGCTAATCTCAGCGGGGCAGATTTAGCTGAATCATTTCTTAATTTAGCTAACCTCACTAGAGCTGATTTGACTGGTGCTGTCCTCCGAGAAGCTAATCTCGTAGGAGCCGAATTCACGGGTGCCAACCTCAAACAAGCAAGTTTGATCAAGGCTAATTTAGTAGGAGCAAATCTCCACGAAGCCAACTTAACCAGAGCCAACCTTAGCGGGGCGGATTTACGCGGTTCTCAGTTGAGCGGTGCCATTTTAGACAAGGCCGTATACAACAACCGGACTATCTTTCCCGAGGATATCGATCCGGGTGCAATGGGAGCATTTTTGCTAGCTCCCAATGCTTCGCTCCCCGGCTTAAATCTGGCTATGGTAGATTTGACCGAAGCCGATTTAAAAGGAGCCGATTTGCGGCGGACAAACTTATACAAAGCTATTTTATTTGGCGCCAAACTCGATCGGGCAAACTTAGCAGGAGCCAACCTCAGCGGAGCGGACTTGAGGGAAGCCAGTTTGAGTGGCACCATTTTAGAAAAAGCTGTTTATAGCAATCAGACTTTGTTTTCAGAAGGTATCGACCCCAGTCTGGGCGGAGCTTATTTAATTGCTCCCAATGTATCGCTGCAAGGGGTAAATTTAACCGGAGCCGACTTAAACGGGTCAGATTTAAGCGGAGCTAATTTGAGCGCTTCTAACTTAACTTCGGTCAATCTCAAAAATGTAGATCTCAGCAGAGCTAGCTTAAAAAAAGCTTACCTCAAAGGTGCAAACTTGGAGGGAACTGATTTGAGAGGAGCCGATTTAAGCGGCGCAATTTTACACCAAGTAAACTTGAGCTCTGCTGACCTTCGGGGTGTAGACTTAACAAGGGCTGACCTCAGCGGCGCTAATTTAAGGGATGCCGATTTGAGAGAGACAGATTTTACCGGAGCTACTTTGCTGTTCGCTAACTTGAGCGGGGCCGACTTGAGAGGTGTAGACTTGACCAAAGCTGACCTCAGCGGCGCTAAGTTAAACGAAGCCGATCTCCGAAAAGCAGATTTGATGAGAGTAAATTTGGAGGGAGCAGATTTAACGGAGGCCGACTTGAGCGATGCTCATTTATTCCGAGTTAATCTCAGAGGTGCTAACCTGAAAGGTACTAACCTCAAAGGCGCAAGTTTAAAAGGGGTATTTTTGACTGACGCTTATTTGAGCGAAACGGATGTGACAGATATAGATCTGAGTCCGAGTTTTTTTGAATTGCCGCTAGAATCGGAATGGTAATTAGTTGACTGTTAACAATCAAAAATCTACAATCAAAACTCGCCCAGCGAAAATTGCTCGATTATTAACAATCGAAAATCTAAAATCTAAAATGGATCGACCGTTAGGCTCTGTTATTCAAGGTTCCCTGAGCAAGGGATTAGAAGTGCGACTGCACGCCGATGTTTCGGTGGAAGATATGAGGGTGGGGAAATTTTTAGTAGTGCGGGGGGTGCGATCGCACTTTTTCTGCATGCTCACCGACGTGTCTCTGGGAACTTCTAGCGCCCGCATTTTATCGAATCCTCCCAATCCCGACGACGATTTTCTGCTCGCAGTGCTAGCCGGTAGCAGCACCTACGGTACGATCGAACTGTCGCCGATGTTGATGTTGACTGCGGAACGAGAAAAACAGCAGGCAATTTTCGACCCGACGAAAAACGGCGGAGTTCGCGAGAATAAGCTGGCGTTAGGAAATTTGGCTTCTTTTGAGTCACAAACGGGCGCGGATATTGAGTTGCTGCCTGTCAAAACTATTCCCAGCCACTTTTCCCAGGTGTTTGATGCCAAAGAAACTGATTTTCGGGCAGTTTTTGGCTGGGAAGATGACCCGTATCGGCGAAATTTTGCGATCGGCAAACCGATTGACATGGACGTTGCTGTGTGCTTGGATTTAGACCGATTTGTGGAACGCAGCAACGGAGTTTTTGGCAAGTCGGGAACGGGAAAATCTTTTCTGACGCGCTTGCTGCTATCGGGAATTATTCGGAAGCAAGCTGCTGTTAATCTAATTTTTGATATGCACTCGGAGTACGGGTGGGAAGCAGTTTCGGAAGGGAAACAGTTCAGCACTGTTAAAGGTTTGCGGCAGTTGTTTCCCGATAAAATGCAGATTTATACCCTCGATCCAGAATCGACAAAACGCCGGGGAGTCCGCGACGCTCAAGAGTTGTTTTTGAGTTTCGATCAAATTGAGGTGGAAGACATCGCGCTGGTACAGCGCGAGTTAAATTTGTCGGAAGCTAGTATCGAAAATGCGATTATTTTGCGAAACGAGTTGGGAAGTGGTTGGATCAACAAGTTGCTGGAAATGACCAACGAAGATATCCAAATGTTTTGCGAAGAAAAGCGGGGAAATAAGTCTTCGATTATGGCTTTGCAGCGGAAGTTAGAGCGATTAAACGATTTGAAATACATCCGCACGCGCAGTCAGAAAAATTATGTAACAGAAGTTTTGCAGTGTTTAGATGGTGGAAAAAATGTAGTAATTGAGTTCGGTTCGCACTCGGATTTGCTGTCCTATATGTTGGCAGCAAATGTGATTACTCGCCGCATTCACCAAGCTTACGTGCGGAAAGCTGAGAAGTTTTTGCAGAGCAAAAATCCGTGCGATCGCCCGCAGCCATTGGTGATTACCATTGAAGAAGCTCACCGCTTTCTCGATCCGGCGATCGTCCGATCGACTATTTTCGGTACGATCGCCAGAGAAATGCGAAAATACTTCGTCACCCTGCTAATTGTAGACCAGCGTCCCTCCGGCATCGACGCCGAAGTCATGTCGCAAGTCGGAACGCGGATCACTGCTTTGCTAAACGACGATAAAGACATTGATGCTATCTTTACCGGCGTTTCGGGAGGGCAGAGTTTGCGATCGGTTTTGGCAAAACTCGACTCCAAACAGCAAGCATTAGTTTTGGGGCACGCCGTACCGATGCCCGTCGTCGTGCAAACTCGTCCTTACGACGAGCAATTCTACAGGGAAATCGGGGATATTGACTGGCAAGAAATGCCCGATGAACAAGTATTTGCCGAGGCAGAATCTGCTAAAATGGATTTAGGATTTTAGATTGACAACTGCTAGATTCATTACAGAACTTAGGCAAATGTTACTGTAAATTAGTCTGTGGGAACAATTGGCGGTCGCTGGCAATGACAGAAATATCTCATTTTTGCCTCAGTTATAAACGAAAAAGTGCGATCGAACGTCCAAAAAATTAGGCCCCAGCTTTGAGTCAGATGCTTTTCCCCCTTCACCCCCTCACCCCCTCACCCCTCATCCCTAACTGCCCAAAATTTGCTTAAGCTTAAACATGATGGAGACGATCGAGCCTCGCAGCACAATGAAAGTCAAACAGGGCAACAGCCAGCCTTGATACAGCTTGTGGTTGCTCGTAGCAGAATTGGATTAGCATATTTAAATAAAAATGTCAAGAAATATTTTAAACAGTTACTCCCATCTGATACGGCGATCGAGTTCGGTTATCTCGCATTCCACCATCTAGGCAGCGAGAAAATTTCAAGCGATGATGGAACAGAGAGCAAAACAAAGCCCTCGAATTGCATGAGTCTGTTTGCATGAGTATTGTGAAGTTGAGTTGCAGTTAAAACGAACAGGGAATTCAAAACCTTAAGGAAAAATGTAGAATCTTGACCTTAAGACAGAGGTTTTTACCCTTTACGATCCTCAAAATTGGGAATAATATTGAGAAAACTAAACTCTTGCTTCACTTCGCCTTAAACTAGCCGTTAAAGCTAGCAAGCTACCGAAAATCGACGGCGATTACTGGAAAATCAAGCACAAAAGTAATCCCAAACAAAAAGCTTCTACCGATCGTCACCGATAAACAAGAGGGGAAACATCCCCTTTGTCGCAGTCTTTATCCCACTTGTAAAAGTGGGACAGGGTATCACCAACTTTTTATCTGTTGTTACAAGGAGTGCAATACTCACCCATGTCCACCACAACCCCCAAAAACAAAACAGTGAAAGCCGATCGCATGGGCAGCCGGCCATACTCCTCAACGGATACGGTTCGTACCTATCTGCACGAGATCGGTCGCGTACCCCTGCTAACCCGAGAAGAAGAAATTGTTTTCGGGAAGCAGGTGCAGCAAATGATGAAATTAATCGAAGCAAAACAAGCACTTGCTAAAGAATGGCAGCGGGATCTGACGAATCAAGAGTGGGCTGCCGAAATGGAGTTGACCGAACCTGAACTTAGCCGGATCTTACAAATAGGGCGGCGGGCCAAGCAAAAGATGATTGAAGCGAATTTGCGGCTAGTAGTGGCGATCGCCAAAAAATACCAGAAACGCAATATGGAATTCTTGGATTTAATCCAAGAAGGTACCCTCGGTTTAGAACGAGGAGTCGAAAAATTTGACCCGATGCGGGGATACAAATTTTCCACATACGCCTACTGGTGGATTCGGCAAGCAATTACCCGCGCGATCGCCCAACACGCCCGCACCATTCGATTGCCAATTCACATCACCGAAAAACTCAACAAAATCAAAAAAGTGCAGCGGGAACTCACCCAGCAGTTGGGCCGGTCTCCCTCCCCTGGGGAAATTGCCAGCGCCCTCGAACTGCACCCTTCCCAAATTCGGGAATACCTGCTGATGGCAAGACATCCAGTTTCTTTGGACTTGCGGGTAGGAGACAACCAAGATACCGAACTGCAAGAACTCTTAGAAGACGAAACAGCATCTCCAGACAACTACATTACCTCGGAATTGCTGCGGCAAGACCTCGATACTTTGATATCAGAACTTACCCCCCAGCAGCGAGATGTAATAATTCTGCGCTTCGGTTTGGAAGACGGCACCGAAATGTCTCTGGCGAAAGTCGGAGAACGGCTAAATCTCAGCCGGGAACGGGTGCGGCAGCTAGAACATCAAGCCCTTGCCCACCTGCGCCGCCGCCAATCTCAAGTCCGAGAATACTTGGCGAGTTAGTCACTAAAAAAGTTGAGATTTTTCCCAAAATCTCAACTTTTTTTTTCGTGTTGGCGCTGCTGGAATTGATACTTTTATACCAGTTAAAAAAAAGACTGCAACTGTAGGCACGCGATCCCAACCCTTATGGGATAGGTCACGCCAAATTTTTCAATTCTTTAATCTAAAATTAAAAATCTAAAATGGTATTATTTGAGGGGTCGATCGCCCGATCGGGGCGGACGCAAAATTTGTCAAAACTAATCTTAGATTTCAGTTCAGGCATCGGGCGGGCGATCGTTCCTTGAAGTTAATAGCCAACATTAAGCCAAATACCCGGTTTCTCTACGATCTTTTTGAAACTGGTACAAGAGGCGTTTGGAACCAGCTATTTTAAATTTTGGGGTCTGGAGTGGTTTTGACTTATTTGATATTAACAGGAAGTTTAGAAGCGATCGCGATCTTGCTTGCTCTCTCGCCCGGTAACTTCAGCATCGCATTCCCCGCACGCCGGGCACACAACTCGGACATCAAATCCAGCGTTTTAAGCTCGCAATCTCCGCCAAATCCCGGGCAAGATACAGCTAGCACAGGTTTAGCAGATGGCATTTACCTCTACGGTCAGTCGAGCCAGCCAGAGGAAATTAAACAAGAATATTTTGTATTTGAAATGCGGCAGAGTAAGGTAGTCGGCGCTTTTTACCTGCCTCGGTCTGATTTTTACTGTTTTTACGGCACAAGCGATCGAACTCAGTTAAATTTAATAGTAGTGGACAGTTACGACGGCAGTCGCTCTCCCTACTCGGTAAACCTGCAACAATATTACCCAATTTCCACCATCAGCGAGAACGATCGGCGTATCTTAGGTATTTGCAAAGAATCTCACAAACAGCAGGTGTGGGAAAAGTAGGAAACACGCGCTGGGACACCAGTCAATCGATTTTAGATTTTAGATTTTAGATTTTAGATTTTAGATTTTAGAATTGAAGAAAGCAACTCCACTGATACATCGGGGGCGCCCGGACTAAATTGCTTTCGGTCAGGGTTCAGGAAACAGTAGTAAAATTGCTCCTGAGTTGAGAATTTCGGACGGACACCACACACATGGCAAGATGAAACTGCGTCGGAAAACACTATCGATAATTGGCATTACCATCGCTGGACTGACGAGCATTCTGTATGTCGCCTCCTCAAGCATCCTTTTGGGCAGCCTGATCAAAGCAGAGGAACAAGAAGCTACACAGGTTATCAAGGGAGTGCTCAGCGTGTTCGGGCAAACCGCAGACGAATTCAACTCGCGCTTTGCCGACTGGTCGTCCTGGGACGACACCTACGATTTTATCCAAAACCGCAACTCACAATTCATTGCCTCCAATTTAATTCCCGAAGGGCTGGCTAATATAAGAGTTAATATAGCCGTATTTGTCAATACTTCTGGCCAAATAGTTTACGGTACGGGTTTAGACAGCAAAAAGCTGAAACTAACGCCTGTTCCAGAAGCGTTAAAACAGCGCATTTCTCTCAGCGACCCGCTGTTGCAGCACCCCAACGCCAAAAGCAGCCTCGCTGGTATCTTGCTGTTACCGTCAGGGCCAATACTGATTACTTCCCGGCCTATTCTCACGACTAAAAGCACCGGCCCGATCCGAGGTACGCTGATATTCGGGCGCAATTTGGATGCTGCTGGTATTGCGAAGGTTTCTAAAATTACTCGCTTGCCGCTAATCGTACACAGCGTGAATGAGGCTCGGTTGCCTGCCGACTTTCAGCAAGCGCGGGAGAAACTGTCGCAAAAAAAACAGATTTTGGTGCGTCCTTTAAGCGAAGAGTCGATGGCGGGTTACGCCCTGATCCGGGATATTTACAACCAACCTGCGCTGTTATTGCGAGTGGATATCCCCAGAGAAATATATCGGCAAGGTCAAATTAGTTTGCTGTACCTGCTGGGGTCTGTCGCCTTAGCGGGAGTTGGGTTGGTCGGCTGCACTCTGCTACTGCTAGAGCGTCTTGTACTGTCTCGGTTGAGCAGTTTGGCGAAAGCGGTCAACCAAATCAGCAGCAGCCAAGACCTCTCGGTGCGACTGCCGGTGACGGGCGAAGATGAGTTGTCAGACCTTGCCCATACTATCAACGGAATGTTGAGTGCGATCGCCCAAGCTGAAAGCGAACAACTTGAGGAAAAAGCCCGCTACAGAGCCGTAGTCGAGCAAGCTACAGATTGTATATTCCTGTGGGACGCTCAAACCAAACGTCTTTTGGAAGCCAATACAGCGTTTACAGACTTGCTCGATTACAGTCTTGATGCGATTTCGCAACTGACTATTTACGATATCATCGCTTACTCTAAAGACCTAATTGACAACAATATCGATTTGCTGCTGACGGACAAACAATTCAGAATTGGCGAAGTTCTCTACCGCCGCCGAGACGGTTCCTGCGTGGATGTAGAAGTGAGCGGGAGCGTGATTTCCTACGGAGGCCGCGAGATTATTTGCACTGTTGTCCGCGACATTACCGAGCGCAAGCAAGCAGAAGCCGAACTGCGAGCCTCGGAAGAACGCTACAGACTTTTGTTTAAAAATAACCCCCATCCGATGTGGGTTTACGATTTAGAAACTCTGGAATTTATAGCCGTCAATCAGGCTGCTATCCAACACTACGGCTACACTCGCGACGAATTTCTCAACATGACCGTTGCGGACATTCGTCCCCCCCAAGAGCTGCCGAAATTGCTAGAAAATATCTCCCAACTAGATGTCGGTATTGAGTTTGCAGGTGTGTGGCAGCACCTGAAAAAAGACGGAACAATTATTGATGTAGAAATTACTTCTTATGCCATGCTATTTGATAGCAGAAATGCTGAATTAGTGCTTGCTCACGACGTGACCGACCGCTTGAAAGCCGAGGCAGAACTCTACAAGGCAAAGGAAGCAGCAGAAGCAGCTAGTTTGGCTAAAAGTCAGTTTTTAGCTAACATGAGCCACGAACTGCGAACTCCTCTGAATGCGATTATCGGTTACAGCGAGATTCTGCAAGAAGAGGCTTTAGATTTGGGCGAAGAAAATTTTGTATCTGATTTGGAGAGGATTCACAATTCAGGCCAGCTTTTACTTTCCTTAATTAATGATATTCTGGACTTGTCGAAGATTGAAGCCGGTCACGCGGAACTTGAATTAGAAACTTTTGACGTGTCCGAGGCAGTTCAAGATGTAGCCCGAACTGTTGAACCGTTATTTTTGCGAAACACTAATCGCCTGAATGTAGAGTGTCCTCATAATATTGGCGAATTGTATTCCGATCAAATTAAGTTTACTCAAATTTTATTTAATTTGCTCAGTAATGCAGCTAAGTTTACTCATAAAGGGACAATTACACTCAGCGTTGAAAGAATTAAAAATGACGAAAATAGTTGGGATTCGGAAGAGTTAATTGTTAAGTGTACGGATACGGGGATTGGGATTACTCCTGAACAGCTACAAAAGTTATTTCAACCTTTTACGCAAGCTGATGCTTCGACTACCCGCAAGTACGGCGGTACGGGTTTGGGTTTGGCAATAGCGCAGAAATACTCTCAGATGCTGGGGGGAGAAATTACTGTGATTAGCGAGTTTGGTAAGGGGTCAACTTTTACTCTGATGTTGCCAGCATAGCTCTATTTGAGATTTGAGATTTGAGATTTGAGATTGGGTAAAAAGTCCTGACTAGAAACAACATAAATACGGTTTGTAGTCAGGGATTCAGTTTAGTCCTAATCAGCTTTTAGCTAATTAGGACTAAACTCTTGACTACCAACAACATTAATACTCAATACCTGCTTGAGCTTTAATGCCTTGTTCTCGGAATGGATGCTTAACTAAAGTCATTTCTGTCACCAAGTCTGCCCGTTCGATTAGCGCTGGCGGCGCGCCTCGGCCTGTTAAAATAAGGTGGGTTTCTTCTGGCTTTTGGTCTAACCCGGAAAGCACTTGCTCGACTTGCAAATAACCTAGTTTTAATGCTATATTGACTTCATCTAGAAGAACTAATTTAAATTCGGGATTGCAGATAAAAGTTAGGGATTTTTCCCAGGCTTTTTGAGCTGTTTCGATATCTCGATCGCGGTCTTGCGTGTCCCAGGTAAAGCCTTCCCCCATTGCGTGAAATTCTAGCTGTTTTTCCCATAGTTGAAAAACGGCTTTTTCGGCTGGTTCCCAAGCTCCCTTGATAAATTGTACTATAGCGACGCGGTATCCGTGACCGAGCGATCGCACAACCATTCCCAAAGCCGCCGTGGTTTTGCCTTTGCCGTTACCTGTATTGACTATAATTAAACCTTTTTCTTTCGAGGAGTTAGCAATTCGCTGTGATTGCACTTCTTGGCGGCGCTGCATTTTCTGTTTGTGCTGTTCGGCTGTTAAGCCAGTGGTTGCAGTGGTTTCTGTATTGGTTTCCATTAGATTTTTTTAACCGCCGATAAACGCAAATAAACGCTGATAGATGCAAGATGTCTAGTTATTGCCACAGTGTTTTCAAGTTTAGCACGAAACCGGGCAAAACATCTTCTCCTGAAAGTTCTGTTGGACATTCCAAAACTTCTTTTTCTTGTCCTTGGCGATAGATTTCAACTCGGCGGGTTTTGCGGTTGATTAACCAACCTAGTTTTACTTGGTTATTCATGTATTCTTCCATTTTGTCTTGAGTGTCTTTCAGACTATCAGTCGGCGACATTAATTCCAAGACAAAATCCGGGGCAATGGGAGGGAATTTTTGTTTTTGTTCGGGAGTGAGTGCATCCCATCTTGATTTTTCAATCCAAGAGACATCGGGAGAACGGTTGGCACCGCTGGGCAGTTTGAAGCAAGTTGAAGAATCGAAACAAATTCCCAGTTTTGTTTGTCGGTTCCAAATCACAAAGTCAGCATTAATTTCTGAGTTATAACTTCCGGTTTCTCCTCCTGTGGGTGGCATAACTATTATTTCTCCTTCGGCATTGCGTTCAAATTTGACATCGGGGTTTTCGCGACAAAGTTGATAAAATTGGTCGTCGGTGATTTGGGCGATCGCATTGAAGTTGATGGTAACTGCTATCATGGTATTTTATCAGGATGCGTTGGGATTTTTAAGCCACATAATGTATACGAAGGCGGATAAATGCCGAGGGATGCCGATGCTGTAATTATTATTGATGAGGAAGGAGGATTTGAGTTGTAGTTTTTGGGAGGCACTTGTGATATCATTATATCATCTACTGATAACTAGGCATCAATATTTTTATAAAAAGCTTTTTGCAGGTAACACTTGCAGACATACCAATAATAAAATGCAATGTTAATTTCGCTAAATAATTTAGGTACTCCTTCTAGTAAGCTGGAAATTATCTGGCTTTTTAAATGCAGGGAATCCACGCCGATCGCAAAAAACAACAAGCCTAAACCCGCTAGCAATATTTGGTATGGAGTTAACTGTAGTTCTCGCCGAAAAAACCATCCGTAGGATGACAAAACCACGGCGTATAAAAGACTTACTCCTAGCTTAGGAATTCCCCCTGCTACCATATATATATGAATTCTGTAAATTTCATTTACTAAAAATCCACCTGTTAGCAAAGCCGAAAACAGAATAAATCGATTTTCTGAAGTGCGCGGTTGAATACTTTGAGCTAATTTATATGTAAAAGTACAAACAATGACGGGTACAGAACATAAAATTTGGAAAGTCCGAGTTAACAAGGCGATATTGGGATTGGGGGAAAAATAAGGGTGAAAGAATAAATCGCTGACTTTTAAGCCGGAAAGTTGAGTAAAAAATATCAGTATCGCCACCAGAAATAAGAATAAACAATTGAGTCTAACAACCAAACGAGAAATAGTCATAAGCAATTAACACCAGAAATTAGGTTGACTGCCCAAATCCAAAAAAATTATATCACCAATATCTCTGGATATTTTGCTAAACTTAATCATGAGTGTTATCAAAACAAGGAGACAGTCATGCTGTCAGTGAAAGAAGCAGAATCGATCGTTCTAAATTTGGCGCAACCCCTCGACAGTCAGCGGGATGTAGAAACTGTAGACTTGCTGGCAGCATCGGGGCGCATTTTGGCTGCACCCGTCACTGGTTCGCTGGATTTTCCTTATTGGGATAATTCAGCAATGGATGGGTACGCGGTGCGGTTTGCGGATGTGGAAAACTGTAGCGCCGAAACACCAGCGGTACTCGAAGTAGTTGAAGAGATTCCAGCGGGATATCAGCCTCAAAATACCGTTCAATCGGGGCAAGCGGCGCGAATTTTTACGGGTGGGGTGATGCCGGCGGGTGCTGATACGGTGGTAATGCAGGAAGAAACCAGGCGTGAGGGCGATCGTATTTTTATCTTAGTTTCTCCTGAAAAACCGCAAGCATTTGTCAGGCACAAAGGCGCTTTTTATCAAGCAGGAACAACTTTGCTAACTCCCGGTACAGTTATCAATGCCCCTGAAATGGCGGTGTTAGCAACTGCCCAGTGCATTCAAGTTCCAGTTTATCGGCGGCTGCGGGTGGCAATTTTTTCTACGGGTGACGAGTTGGTATCGCCAGACGAACCTTTGGCACCGGGGAAACTGGTAGACTCGAATCAGTATGCTTTGACAGTTTTGTTGGCACAAATGGGATTTGAACCGATTCGATTGGGCATTGTTCCTGATAATGAAGAGGCGTTAAACAAGGCGATATCCCGGGCTGTGGCGACGGCGGATGCGGTGCTTTCTACGGGCGGTGTCTCGGTAGGAGACTACGATTATATTGAGAAAATATTGGGGGATTTGGGAGGAAAAGTTCACATTACTTCTGTGGCGATTAAGCCGGGGAAACCTTTAACGGTTGCTGGGTTTCAACGAGGTGAAAAAAATCAGGATTCGCCGAGGTTGAGTTCGGATTGTCTCTATTTTGGTTTGCCAGGAAATCCGGTTTCGGCTTTAGTCTGCTGTTGGCGGTTTGTTGTGCCTGCTTTGAGAAAGATGTCGGGGCTTGCCCCGGATGCTTGGGGGCCGGAGTTTCTCAAAGCTAGGTGTAATGCTGAATTGCGATCGCCCGGCCGACGCGAAACTTATGTTTGGGGTAAACTACATTTAGTTGCGGGAGTGTGGGAATTTGAACCTGCTAGCGGCAGCCAAAATTCAGCGAATTTAATTAACCTCGCAAATACGAGTGGTTTAGCAGTTTTGCCACCAGCGGACACCTTGATTGTACCGGGCGAATTCGTTGAAGTTTTAAAAGTTAGTCAGTAGTTAGTTGTTATTGGTTATTTGTTATTGGTTCGGTATAACTTCATGTAAAATATTAACAACTAAGTAATCTTCCTTCTTCCTTCTTCCTGACATCCGTTACATCCCGTACACTGCTCGTTGCCGAACTTCCTTCTTCCTGATATCAGTTACATCAGTTACATCCGTTACATCCCGTACACTGCTCGTTGCCGAACTTCCTTCTTCCTGACATCCGTTACATCCGTTACAAAATCCGTTGCCGAACTTCCTTCGTATTATGAAAATTTTAATTGTTGAAGACGATCCGATGATGCAACTGGGATTAGAGCAAGTTTTAGCCGATTCCCCAGAAATAGAAATAGTAGGACAAGCAGAAGACGGCTATTTAGGCGTAGCAGCCGCACTGAAACTCAAACCTGATATTATTGTAATGGATATCGGTTTGCCGCGGCTCGACGGCATAGCAGCGACGCAGCAAATTAAAGCACAACTGCCAGAAGTTCGAGTAGTAATGTTAACTTCTCACACTGCAGAAACTGAAATTATTGCTGCCCTTTCTAGTGGTGCTGATGCTTATTGTATTAAAGGTGCTTCCGTAGACAGGCTGTTAGCAGCGATTGCAGCCGCAGCAGAGGGCGCTACATATCTTGACCCTCAAATTGCCCGGACTGTAATCGAACACCTGAAACCCCCAATACCTGCCTCTACAACTACTTTTGGTCAGTTGTCGCAGCGGGAATTGGAGGTGTTAAAATTAATGGTGGAAGGTAACAGCAATCCGGAGATAGCAGCGGCGCTTTACTTGAGTCCAAATACTATTAAAACTCACGTTCGCGGTATTATGAATAAGTTGGCAGTGGATGACCGCGTGCAAGCAGCAGTTGTAGCACTGAGAACTGGATTGGTGTAAAGAAGTCAGTAGTCAGTAGTCAGTAGTCAGTAGCCATTAGTCATTAGTCAGTAGTTATTTGTTGTTTGCTACCAAGACTTTTCTGCGAAGCTGCTTTTCTGCCCAATTCCCAATTGCCAATTGCCAATTGTCAATTGCCAATTCCTAATTCCCAATTCCTAATTCCCAAAAAGTTTATGTCTGAATGGATAGAAATCGGTAAAATTGTAGCAGCTCAAGGTTTGGACGGGGAAGTGCGAGTCTATCCCGATTCTGATTTCCCGGAAAGGTTTATCGAACCGGGGAAGCGGTGGATTTTACGCCCTAACAAAAGTGAACCGGAACCGATCGAGTTTTTGGGCGGTCGCTACATTCCGGGCAAAGGGCTGTATGCTGTAGAGGTAGAGGGTGTGGAAGACCGCGATAGTGCTGAGGCGCTGCGGGGCTGTAAGTTGTTTGTTGAAAAGACCGATCGACCTTACCTCGAACCTGATGAGTTTTACGTCCAAGATTTGATCGGTATGGAAGTTTTTAACCAGTTAACCGGGGAAATCTTAGGCAAGGTAAGTGATATTATTCCCGCAGGTAACGACCTTTTAGAAGTAGAAACGAATCCAACGCCGCCGGAAACTGTCGCTGCAGAATTAGAAAAGCCAAAACAGCCTGAAACTCCCCAACCAAACGCTGACCCCAGAAATACCCGCAAACCACGGAAAATTCGCGTTAAAGAGCCTAAATCCACAAAAATCTTGATTCCTTTTGTGGAAGAGATTGTACCAGTTGTTGACTTAGAACAAGGCAGAATTGAAATTGTGCCTCCTCCTGGTTTATTGGAATAATATCATGTCCGGTCGCTCGATCGGATATGATATTAGTTATTGAAAATTCCCACTTCTCAATTCTCGATATTAATCCTTTCCTCTATTGGTGGCTCGCACTATCAAGTAACTGATGGAAAGCGCGAAAATTGCAGTCGCCAAACCAATCAAGTCGGCTGCGGTTTTCTTTTCCAGGTCAAGAATGATGATTTTTCGAGATACTGCTATTAAAGAAGTTACAATAACTAGCTCTACTTGAATTACGTGCTTTTTCAGATAAGCTGTAATATTTTCCAAGATTTCCAGAGCAATTAAAACATTTAAAAATAACCCAAATATGACAAACAACGTGTCTTTTAACAAATTATCGTCGTGGCTTACCAATTCTTTTGCTAAAAAAATCAGCAAATCGCAAACGCTGAGGAGAATTACCCAAATCATCGCCAGTGATAAAATTTTCGATATTACTACTTCTACACTTTCTGTAAAATGCAGAAAATTTTCATCACTGCTTGACTTGGAAATTTGCCTAAATATTTTTTTCAGCATAAAGGTGATTTAGTCTTCATTCTTAATTAATGATTTTGTCATTGTTCGGTACACTTGGCAAGCCCAAAACTCTGTGATTGCCTGGTTTCACGCCATCACCCGAGTAATTGGGAAAAGGCGGCTCTCTTTGCCTGTTATTGCCTGTTATATTTTATAGTTTTTCATGTCAGCTAGGAATCGATCGCACGCGATCGAACTCCTGATTAATAATTTTTGCCATAAAAAAACCTCAAACTATTGTCTAGCAATATTTTGAGGAATTCTAAGCGCGGTGCGACCTCTGAACTAACTATCTATTCTCAACAGAGAATGATTGTTGACTCCCAGCTTGCTCCGACGCAATATAGAAGATAGCTAAAAATTTAGCTCGGGTGGTTTAGTAGCGACGAGAATTGCCACCGCGATCGTTATTGCCCCAGTTACCACCACCAGCATTACCACCACGTTCTTCGCGGGGTTTTGCCTTATTGACCTTGAGGTCGCGACCCATCCACTCAGCACCGTCAAGAGCCTCAATGGCTGCGGCTTCTTCGGCTTCAGTAGACATTTCTACAAAAGCGAAGCCCCGCATCCGACCTGTTTCCCGGTCAGCAGGCAACTGAACGCGCTTTACTGTTCCGTACTCTCCAAAAGTTTGGTTGAGGTGCTCCTGCGTTACTTCGTAGGATAAATTGCCGACATAGATAGACATTGAACATTCTCCAGAATCAGAGTGTGTAGAGATTTAAATCCGGAGGAACGCCGATCGAACGAACTGTACTGCCGAAAATAAAGCCTTGTAAAAACATTATAGCACCTATGGGTGCAAACTGCAATTGTCTGACTCAATTAATTAAAAAGAAGGCAGAAGGCATTCGCCAGAAGACATTCTCCCGAAGGAAAAACTCCCTATCAAGAAGGAAAAACTCAGAATAAATAAATTTAATTTTCCTTGTTCCCGGGCTCTGGCGGGGAAACGCAGTTTTTAGGCTGCGTAATGGCATAACGATTTTAGGTTTTAGATCGGGAATTTGGGATTTAAGATTTATGTGTAGGGTATGTCCGGGTTCAAAATTGCTCGATCGAGAGAGGTTGTTACCCCAAAAACGGATACAAGCCCCGGACTCCTGTCGGGAAGAGTGCAAAATTTTAGACTCTTGTTCAAAATCCCAGATTCATCTGTGGAGTAAATCTTCAATCGTTCGACTGAGCGTGATTGACTGAGCGCTCGCCGAAAGTCAACCACGTTCCTCCCCATGTCGATCGCCCGCGGCTTCCCGCTCGTTCTTCGGTGATTTGTAACATCCCCTAGTTGGACGGCAGCTCAAGAAGTGACGGCGAGGGTGGATTTTGCCCAATTAAATTCCCCAACTTCTGCGACAACTTCTGCGACAACTTCCGCCGCAGTTTCTGCCCCAACCCGCACCAACTGCACCGCACAAGCTTTTAACTCTGGCTGTTTGGAATCTGGACAGCTTGCAGCATGAGTCAGGGCATTGGCTTCAGCACTTTCGGCCCACAGATAACCCCAGTGCATCGGTACAAATAGCGTACCTGGGGCGATCGCCTTTGTGACTTTGGCCGGAAACTGCGCCTTGCCGCGGCGCGATCGAACTTCCAGCAAATCCCCCTCCTTAATCTGCAAGTTGGCAGCATCGCGGGGGTGAATTTCCAAAAACGGATCGGGGTGCAATTGAGTAATTTTTTCTGTTCTACCCGTCCGCGTCATCGTGTGCCAGTGTCCGTAAAGTCTCCCTGTAGTCAACACAAACGGATAATTCGGATCGGGAGGTTCTGCCAGTCCCCGGGAGTGATAGGCCGAAAATCTCGCCCGCGCGTCAGGAGTGTGAAAACGCCGGTCAGTATACAGCCGTTTCGCTTCGTTCGGTGGATGCACAGGCTCGTTTTCCCGGCAAGGCCACTGCTGCGGCCCTTCTTGGCGGATGTATTCGTGGCTCAGACCGGTCATGTCGCAAGGCTGACCCCGCGTCAACTGCGCGTACTCTTTAAAAACCTCCGCACTGTTCTCGAAAGCAAAGTGTTTGGCAAAACCCAACCGGCGGCCGACTTCAGCGAAAATGCTCCAGTCGTCGCGGGCTTCCCCGGAGGGAGTGTCGAAACCGGGACAAAAGGTAACGCGGCGTTCGGAATTCGTCATTACTCCGGTTTTTTCGCTCCACTGCGTTGCCGGCAGCAGGATGTGAGCGTAGGCCGAGGTTTCAGTGGGATAGTAAGCTTCTTGATAAATAGTAAAGGGCGATCGCAGCAAAGCGGCTTTAGTACGTTCCAAATCGGGCATACTCACCACCGGATTGGTAGCTGCAATCCACAGCAACTCAACTTCGCCAGTTTCCAAACCGGTAATCATCTCCCAAGCTGTGCGGCCCGGATGCGGGGAAATGCTTCCCGGTGCGATTCCCCAAAACTCCTCGACTTGGGTTCTGTCTTCGGCATTTTTCACAAAGCGGTAGCCTGGGAGCAAGTGAGACAGTCCTCCCGCTTCCCGCCCTCCCATGGCGTTTGGCTGGCCGGTGAGGGAAAACGGGCCGCATCCCGGTTTGCCGATTTGACCGGTCATCAAGTGCAAATTAATCAGCGATCGCACCTTTGCCGTACCTTCCGACGACTGATTCATGCCCATCGACCACAGAGACAAAACCCGCTGCGACTGTTCCCAGTAGTTTGCCACCGTTTCTAAATCGCTGATAGTAATGCCGCAGCGCGAGGCTACAAACTCCGGCGTGTAGCTGCTAATAACCTCAGCAAAATCTGAAAAATTCGCCGTGCATTCTTCAATAAACTCAGAATCTATTGCTTGCCTGCGTAACAGCAAATATGCAATTCCGTTAAGCAAATCTATATCCGTACCCGGTTTAATTGCTAAGTGCAAATCCGCCGCTTCAGCAGTCGGAGTCCGCCTCGGATCTACCACAATCATCTTGACATGGGGATGCTTTTTGTGGTATTTTGCTAATCGGTTGAATACAATCGGATGGCATTCCGCTGCATTGCTGCCGATAATAAAAGCGCAATCTGTTAATTCTAAATCGTCGTAACAGCAAGGCGGCCCGTCCGAGCCAAAACTTTGAACGTATCCAGAGACTGCTGAAGACATACACAAGCGAGAATTAGCATCAAAATTATTAGTACCCAGACAACCTTTCAGTAGTTTCTGGGCAATATAATAATCTTCTGTAACGAATTGACCCGAACCGTAAACGCACAAAGCATCGGGGCCGCTGGTGCTGCGAATTGTTTGGATGCGGTTAACAATTGCATCGAGAGCTTCGTCCCAGCTAGCGCGGCGGAACGGTTGGTCGAGAGTATCTCGCATCATCGGATAAAGTAGCCGATCGCTCCTAATCGACTCTGCTACTGTTGCTCCCTTAATACAAACCATGCCTTGACTCGATGGGTGATTGCGATCGCCCCGCACTTTCCAACTTTGTTTTTTGTCGGGAACAACTTCTAGACCGCAACCTACACCGCAGTACGGGCAAAGAGTTTTTATAGTTTCCATCTGGTGATTTTAGATGCTAATTTTTGAAAGCTAATGGGTAATTCGTAATTCGTCATTATAGTCGGAACAGAGGGCTCCTGCAAATAATGTGTTAATCATTACTAACTTACCGCAAAAATGCTTCACAGCAACGGACAATACCCTGACTTAAAATTAACCGCTCTCTTACTAAAACTCGCGATTGATATCCCTTTTAGCCCGTGAACCGCTGCTCTTCAATCCCTATCAAATAGAGGGACTCCAGACCTAAATCTTGTCACCCCAACTAGGGAAAGCTAGGAGGATTTTTGGCAGGACTCAAACAGCGTGTAGGTACTACTTTTGACCTGGTTGTTAATAGCAATGTGAGATTTAGTCCGGGAGTAGTATATCGCCTACTTCCCTGATTTAACTTCAAATACGCCACCGTTGCTGGGGCTAAAAGTTACTTGGAACTCAGCAGTTTTTTCAGCGCCTGCTGCGGCACCGGCAGGAGTTTGCAAAACCGGCAGAGGAGTTTCTTTGACGAAATCTTTAGCTGCTTTATTTGTGGGATCGAACTGTAGGATATCGCCGTTTTGTTTTACTTTGACCCGATAAGTCAAACTTTCGGTAAATGTCGGAGTTGTTCTCCATGTTTGGTCGATTTGTGCATACAACTTCTCTCCGATCGCATCGAGTTCGGCTTGGTCAGAAATCTCTGATGTGGCACTGGTTGCGGCATTGGGCGCGACGCTGTTAGCGGTAGCAGCAATGGGTGCAGGACTTGCAGCATCGACGGGTGCAGGGCTAGCAGCAGCAATGGGTGCAGGGCTAGCAGCAGCAATGGGTGCAGGGCTAGCAGCAGCAATGGGTGCAGGGCTGGCATTCGGCGCGATCGAACTTGCTGCAATTTGCGGGCTGGGGGGAGAACTCACAACCGCCGCCGCAGTCGCCGCCTGCGGTGCAGTTTCTGCTAGTTTCGCTTGCTTTAGCTGGCTGGAAATACCAGACATATTGACGGCAGCTAAAGTAACCATTGCTGCGAACCACGAGGCTGCCAGGATGCCGCGTTTGAGGGGCGAAGCTTCTGGGGGTTCGGCAGCGTTAGCCACAAAAGGTGCAGGTGCGACGATCGGCTTGTTAGCAGTCTCCGCAAGCGCAGGCTTTTTGCTAGCAGGTAATGGCATCGGTAGCGCCACGGCTTCTGTCTCCGAATCCGTTGCTTCACCTTCTTCGTGGTGCGCGTAGCGAGAAAACAGGAATTCCAAAGCAAAGTTACGCAGTTCGTAGTATTTGGGGTCTTCCATAATCCGCGCCCGGTTGCGGGGACGGCTGAACGGAACGTGCATATCTTCCCCGATGGAAGCTGCTGGCCCGTTGGTCATCATCACGATGCGATCGGCCAAAAACAAAGCCTCATCAATATCGTGAGTA
>Ga0164305_10000056_pt1 | contig 31254 bp, 23 predicted proteins | sample Whisoiple_237_MG_FD_110215 | JGI IMG/M metagenome (GOLD analysis project Ga0164305, IMG submission 110215) | Soil microbial communities amended with pyrogenic organic matter from upstate New York, USA - Whitman soil sample_237_MG | ecosystem: Environmental > Terrestrial > Soil > Agricultural...
CGATCGCGCAATTTACCCGCCTCCTCAAACTCCAACTTCTTAGCCGCCGCCTTCATCTGCGCTTCCAACCGCCCGATTAACTGAGGAATCTCATCCAAAGATAACTCGTTTACCTGTTCGTAAACCTCCTCCAACTGCTGAGAATTCAGCTTGCGCGACACATCCAAAAATGCCAAAATCGCATTACTCGATCGCTTTTTCGCGATCGGCTGCGGCGTAATCCCGTGCATCTTATTGTACGCTAGCTGAATCCCCCGGCGCCGATCCGTTTCGTCGATCGCCTTAACCATACTATCCGTCAAATTATCCGCGTACAAAATAGCCTGTCCCTGAACGTGCCGCGCCGCCCTTCCAATCGTTTGAATCAACGAACGTCCCGATCGCAAAAACCCCTCTTTATCCGCATCCAAAATTACCACCAGCGAAACTTCCGGCAAATCCAAACCTTCCCGCAGCAAGTTAACACCAATCAATACATCAAACTTACCATCCTGCAAATCTTGGATAATTTCGATGCGTTGAATCGACTGAATTTCCGAGTGCAAATACCGGACTTTAATAGCTCTCTCCTGCAAATATTCGGTTAAATCTTCGGCCATCCGCTTGGTTAAAGTCGTCACCAAAACTCGCTCGTCCCGACTTACTCTCTCCTTGATTTCCCCCAACAAATCGTCAATTTGTCCTTCCGTCGGGCGCACAAAAATTGTCGGATCTATTACTCCGGTAGGGCGAATTACTTGCTCTGCAACTCTGCCTTCAGATATTTCCATTTCCCAATCCCCAGGCGTAGCAGAAACAAAGATGCACTGATTCTCTTTTGCCCAGAATTCCTCGGCTTTTAAAGGGCGGTTATCTGCCGCGCTGGGCAAGCGAAAACCGTGTTCGATCAATACTTTTTTGCGCGCTTGGTCGCCGTTGTACATCCCCCGAATTTGCGGCACTGTCACGTGAGATTCATCTATCACCAACATCCAATCTTTCGGGAAATAATCAATCAAACATTCTGGCGGTTCCCCCGCATTTCTTCCGGCTAAATGCCGCGAATAATTTTCGACTCCGTTGCAGTAACCTACCTCGCGCAGCATTTCCAAATCGTAGCGCGTGCGCTGTTCCAACCGCTGAGCTTCTAATAGTTTACCCTCTTTTTCAAATTCTGCCAGTCTGTCTTCTAATTCGAGTTCTATTCCTTGACAAGCTGCCTCTAATTTATCTTCTGCCGTGACAAAGTGGCGGGCCGGATAAATATTTAAAGCAGTTGTACTTGCCATAATTTTACCGGTTACGGGGTCAACGTAGCGAATGGCATCGATTTCGTCGCCGAAGAATTCAACGCGAATAATTCTATCTTCGTAAGCGGGGCCAATTTCTAAAACATCGCCTTTGACGCGAAATTTGCCTCTGCCTAAATCTATATCGTTGCGGCTGTATTGGACGTTGACTAAATCGCGCAAAACTTGCCGCTGGTTGACTTCCATTCCTACTTGCAAAGAAATAGCAGCTTTCAGGTATTCTGCGGGCATTCCCAAACCGTAGATGCAGCTAATTGAAGCAACTACAATTACATCGCGGCGTTCAAAGAGCGATCGCGTGGCTGAGTGCCGCAGCATATCGATCTCGTCGTTAATTGCTGCCGTTTTCTCAATGAAAGTATCGGTGACGGCGATGTATGCTTCAGGTTGATAGTAGTCGTAATAACTGACAAAGTATTCGACTGCATTGTTGGGGAAAAAATTTCGCAGTTCGTTGCACAGTTGAGCTGCCAGGGTTTTGTTGTGTGCTAAGACTAAGGTGGGTTTGCCGACTTTTTCAATCACCGAGGCAATGGAGAAGGTTTTGCCCGTACCTGTGGCACCGAGTAAGGTTTGAAATCGATCGCCCGCTTCGATGCCTTTGACAAGTTGCTCGATCGCTAGCGGTTGGTCGCCTGTGGGCTGGAAGGGCGCTTGCAATTGAAAAGATGCTGCCGCAGTTACCATAGGAAAATGTAGCTATTACCCATAAATCTTAACAAAAATGCAGATATCCTGCAATTCGTTCAGAAAATAGTTAGACTTTGTAATATTATTTTAATCATCGGCCGAAATAGAAAGCAGAAAGCCAAGAAAAGCAGTTGTCCGAACCCAGCAATCAACAGCAATAAGCGAGGAAAAGAATTATGGATACGAGCAGTACAGGTACAGGCAAAGGCAAAGCGCTCGCCCGCCGCGGCAAAGGCGGTTCCAAAAGCCAAGCGACAGAACCCACGGATACCAAAGCAACAGGAATCCAACTTTATCGGCCGCAACTCATGCATGACAACCGCCCCGTCGGCCCAGACGACTTTACCATCAGCGAGATCGTCTCGATATCGGGGAACCGTCCGATCGGTACTAGCACCCTGCACATCAGCGAAACCTACGGCATTGTAGGCAATCGCCCGGTCGAATCCAGCGACTTTGAAGTGGTTGCTACACTCGGCAATCGCCCGATCGGCTCCAGCGCCATGCAAGTCAGCGAAATGTTCAGTATGTCCGGTGCCCGCCCTATAGCAATCAGCACTCTTCACATTGATGAAGTTTACTCCACAATGGGAGGAAACCGCCCTATTGCCTCAAACGAAATTGACGATAGCTCAACATTAATGGGCTTCTTAGATTAATTAGTTATTGGTCATTAGTTATTAGTTTTTCGCTGTTAACTAATGACTAATTATTTTTTTGTAGACAAGTTATTGAGGAACGCGATCGAGCAATTGAATCGTCTCAATTGATTTATTTAACCCTGCCAATTTTAACAATCGGCGTTGCTGATTTATGGTATGAACCACTCAATCTGCAAAAAATGAAACCAGCGCGTCAGAACATCTTCGGAATTTCCCACTTAATATTATATTTTCCTACCGTGATTCGGCAACGCCAAGTGATTTTTACGCATTAAATGAGAGGAAATATCAAACCGTGTCTATTTGGATTATTCGTCATGGTCAAAGTCAATCCAATGCAGGGTTGGCAACTATTGGACCGCATGAAAATGCCTTAAGTGAATTGGGCGATCGACAATCAAGATGTATTCCAACCGCCGTTAAACAAACTCCAGACTTGATTGTGACTTCACCTTATCTGAGAACACAACTCACTGCTCAACCATTGATTGAACAATTTCCACATACACCCGTTGAGGTTTGGCAAGTTCAGGAATTTACCTATCTGGACTTACAGTTCGACCAACCAACCACAACCCAGGCTCGCAAACCTTTGAGCAAAGCTTACTGGGACCGCTGCGACCCTGAATATGTCGATGGAAGCAACGCCGAATCCTTGGTTCAACTGATGGAACGAGTCCGAACTTTCCTAAACCAGTTGCAACAACAATCCGGTTTTGTAGTTGTCTTTTCACATGGATTTTTTATCAAAGCAATGCTGTGGCAGATTTTGGCTAACCCAACATTAATTGATGCCGTTGCGATGACTCGGCTTTTGGGATTTTCGCGAGGATTTCCAGTACCGAATGCGTCAATTTTGCAGATGGAATTTGATTCAAGTGGGATAGCTCATTGGAGTTCCTTCATTACCAATCATCTGCCACCGGAGCTAGAATCGGCAGCACCCGATGCAACTGTGGCGAGTGATGCAGGCGATCGACCCTCGTAACCTACTTTTACTGGAACAATGCCCCAACTAACGCTAGAGTGGCGTTGCTGATTTATAGCATGAACGACTCAACCTGCAAAAAATGAAACCAGCGCGTCAGAACATCTTCGGAATTTCCAACTTATCTATTTTCCTACCGTGATTCAGCAACGCCTAACAATCCTTTCGCCATTGTTAAATAGTTCAACTGGGTCAGGAAAAGCACGATCGCAAAAGCGCTGCAAATCTCTATTCCTCATGCGGTCACAGGTTAGCCAAAGAATTTGAACTCGCTGCAAAAGCGAACTACTCAATCCACAAAATCTCACTTTTTAGTTACAACAACAGTATCTGAGCCGTTGGCAGGAGTTCGATTAAATATTTAAATATTTTTGGTGATTGATAACAGTTATAGCAGAAGACCTTCTGCAGAAAACTATCCCAGCAATAATTTCAACAATTAATAACTTCCTCAGCGTCTTGGCGGTTGCTATAAATGTTAATATTTCACAACTCTTAAGAGTTGATCTTACACATTTCAGAGTTCAAGGGCTAATGACTGCTGATATCGTTTGCGGTGGCATCGGTATTGTTTAAATGTCTAAACAGTCAGTTGTGCCGAAACCATAAATTTAGTCAACAGCCAACAGTTAAGAGTCAACAATATCTTGCTCGTGCAACCAGAAGTGATATGACTAATAACTACTTCCTCAGACTCTGATATTTACTCAATAAAGCAGCAAAGCGCTTGTAATCCACAGGCTTCCTCACATACTCCGCCGCTCCCAATTCCCAACCCTGATTTTGGTCGTCCAAAAAAGTTATCATAATCACTGGAATATCAACCAAATCTCGATCGGCTTTCAATGCCGACAGCACCGCCCAGCCGTCCATACTCGGCATCATCACGTCCAGAATAATCGCGTCGGGCAGCAACTCCTTAGCCAACAGAAGCCCCCCTTGACCGCTAGCCGACGATCGCACCCGAAATCCCTGTTTAGACAAGCAGCGGGTCATCAAATCCCGCGCGTCTGGATCGTCGTCAATCACCAGCACAGTAGCAGCCTCGGGCAGATCCAGCGGTTGCGATCGCAGTTCTTGTTGCTTCGCTTCTGTCACCATTGCACTCCTCTCTAACTTTAGGGAAGACTCGACCTGAATTTCTTCAATTTGTCCATCGGGCGACGCTTCTATCTGGTTTTTTACCACCACCGGCAACCTGATCGTAAAAGTAGAACCGCAATCAAACTCGCTCTCAAGCGTAATGTCTCCGCCCATCATCTGGCAAAATTTCCGGCTAATTGTCAGCCCCAAACCGGTGCCGCCGTATTTGCGGGTAGTAGAATCGTCTGCTTGGGTAAAAGCTCCGAACAGCCTCGACACCTGATCCTCAGTCATGCCGATGCCGGTATCGGTTACTTGAAACACGATCGAAGGCTGTTGACACCGAGAAGGATCTGCCGAGAGTTCTTCGGAATTGTCGATCGGCAAAACCTCCCCTTCTTCCTTCCAAACATTAATCGTAATTTTGCCTCGATCGGTAAACTTAGCAGCATTGCTCGCCAAATTTAACAGCGCTTGTCCCAACTTCCCCGAATCAGCGTATATCGTGCCAATATTGCGATCGCAATTGACGATCAAAGTGTTGCCATTTTTCCCTAGCATGGGTTGAACAGTAGTGACAACCTGCTCGATCAAATTCAACACATCAAAAGTCTCCAAGAAAAGAGTCATCTTTCCTGCTTCAATTTTAGAAATATCCAGGATGTCACTAATAATGCTGAGCAACTGCTTGCCTGCGATATTAATGCTTGCCAAATCCATCACAAACTCTTCTTCGCCGAGTTCCAGAGCCTCTTCTTGCAGCAGCTCGCTGTAGCCGATAATCGCATTCAAGGGCGTCCGCAACTCATGAGTCATATTTGCCAAAAATCTGCTTTTCGCCCGGTTGGCAGCTTCAGCAGCGTTCTTAGCAACTTCCAATTCGCGCGATCGTTCCTCTAGCTGCCACTGTCGCACCTCCAAACCGTTGAGCAAACTGCTAATTTGCTGAGCCATTGTATTGAGAGTAGAAGATAGCACCCCGATCGCGTCATTAGAAACCACAGGCGATCGAGCCGTCAAATCACCACTCGCCATCTGTTCGGCTGTTTCCCGCAGCAAGCCGAGATTCCGAATAATTGCCGACACCGACACAAAAGCCACTATACCCGCGATCAAACTCAAACCCAAAGCCCCCATCAGCCAGTGCTGAGTGCGGCTCGCCACCAAGAGAGTTTGCTGCACCAGCACCGCCATGGCTGCCTCGGGAACCCCCGCCGCCGGATCGGAGGCAGCCTCTATTGTCAGCAAATAGTTCTTCATCTCCACAGAACCCATCCACCCGACTCCCACCGCCATCCAAGTTATCAGTACCAAGATGACAAACAGCCCGCTCAAAGACGCCCGAGTTCCCAGAGAAATCCCCCTCGTAGCAAGTGGCGCCGCCCAAGGATAGGCTTTGAGAAAAGGATCTGGTTGCACCGGTGCGCCGGAATTCCAAATCTCCTCAATTTGACCGTCCACCCTCACCTTGCCAATCCGCACTGTTTTCCAGATATGCTGCGTTTTGCCATCTATTTTTACCTTGCCCGAAGGCGCTGCAAACTCAATATTTTTAGCAGCCGCCCTGACTTTAACCACATTTGTCGAACCAGCTTTTTCTACTGCTTGCTTCCACAGGTAAACGCCCAAATAAGCCGCTTCGATCGGGTCATCGGTGACTCGATTTTCCCCGTATCGGGCTTTATAAGCCTTGACAAATTTACGATTTTCCGGTGTATCAACCGTTTGAAAATAGTTCCATACCACCAAATGTCCAGCAATATTGGACGGCCCGATCGATCGCACTTCCTCTTCTGCTACGCTGACCGACATCACCGGCAAATCCTCGGGTTTCACGCCCGCTTCCCGCAACTTGTGGAAAAAAGCCACATTGCTGTCGCCGTTGAGAGTGTTGAGAATAGCATCTGGTTTCACTGCTAAGATATGTGCGATCGCCTCGCCCATTTCCCTCGATCCCAACGGCAGATAAACTTCCCCCGCTAACTCTCCCCCCAGTGCCGCCAGTTGAGCTTTCACAATCCGATTTGCCGTGCGGGGAAAGATATAATCCGAGCCTAACAGGAAAATTTTCCGCTTTCCCTGTGCCAGCAAGTAATTCACCCCAGGCACAATCTGTTGGTTCGGGGCAGCACCAGTGTAGAAAATATTCGGACACTGTTCTAGCCCTTCATACTGCACCGGATAGAACAGCAACCCGCTGCCGTGCTCGAAAGCCGGCTGTACAGCTTTGCGGCTCGCCGAAGTCCAACAGCCAAATACCACCGCCACCTGCGCTTCTAGGAGCAATTGCTTAGCTTTTTGAGCAAAAGTCTGCAAATCGCTGCCTCCATCTTCTATAACCGCTTCCAAGGGGCGTCCGAGCACCCCTCCCGCCGCATTAATTTCCTCAACAGCCAACAGCGTCGCATCTTTAACAGAAATTTCGCTGATGGACATCGTGCCCGTCAGCGAATGCAACACGCCTATTTTGATCGGCTCACGAGTCGGGCTGGCTGCTTCGAGGGGGTTACTGCTCCTTGCTCCCATAGGGTTTTAGATAATTTTTACTAATAACAGAAATTTGAGTTCGATCCTGCTGGAAGTTAGCCTTAGACGCTAACTCTTGTTTAGCAGATTATTGAACCCGATCGCCACCAAACTTGGGAATCGGTGCACCCTGTTGATTTTAACGGTCAAACTTTCCCCATAGACTTAAGTCTGCACTAAACTGCCTCCCATTTCTCTCTTCATCTTTTACCGATGTCCAAAGGGGAGCATCTCATATTTGTAAAAACACTTCTTCTAGCTTCTTCCTTCTTCCTCTTTCCTTTTGCCTTCCAGCAAGAGAGCCTCGCAGCAAGAGAGGCTCAAAACTCCAATTGCTAGCTGGGCTGCTTTCATTGAGATGCTCCCTGTCCAAAGAGCCTCATACAACCACATTCGACACTTAATGCCATCGCGCGCGCCGCAGAACAATTCTCCCCCCTCCTCGCCTTTCCCCAACTCATTCACTGCCCGCGCCTTGCGACTCACCAAGCAATCTCACGCACTATTCCCCTTCCCCTATCTCCTTTCGGGCTAATGCAAGTTTTCGTAATTTATCTTAACTATAAAACTCCAAACTCTTCACCAGCCTCTATCTCCCTTCAGGTAGAGGGAAGTCTTCGTGATTTCCGTTATCTTAAATATAAGGTTAACTTCTAAGTACCCTTGTTAAAAATATTTTTTTTTGCAAACAATTGGGGACAAAGTAATGAATAGTCAAGAAAACGCCACCCACACAAGCAGCGAAAATCAAGTCACGCTACCCAAATCCAGGGAAATATTACTCGGCGAGGAAACAGAAAAAGCCCTCGGTCAGCAAAAAAAAGAAGATGCTCAAACTAGGCGCGCTGTCGAACAGTTGAAAGAAGAACTTCAGCACAAAATAGATGAAGAATGTCATCACAAGGTAGATTAAAACTAATACGGAATTTTTTCGGGTGTGGGTAAGATGCAGTCTTGCCCACACCCGCCTTTGTAAGGCAGAATTAAAGATAATTTTTAAATTATAAATTCTTTTGGGTTTAAAAAAATAGTCTGGGACGCACGGGCGATCATCCAGCAGTTTTTTACAAAAATACTGGGTTTCAGCCAGTAGAAACGGTACAAAAAACCGGTAAGTATGAAAGTGGCAGTCCGTCTAAAATTGAAACATTATTTTTCCATATTCCCTATTGCGTATTCCATTTGTTATTCATTGTTTCTTCCTAGAGGTAGAGTGCAACGCAGCTCCTAGTTACCTATGATGAGTTTAAGTAAAAAATGTCAAATTAGATACAGATAGGGAGAAACCCATGAGCACTAAAGATAGAGCAAAGGCAACTGGCAACAACATCGCAGGCGCTGCTCAAGAAGCCCTAGGCAATGTTACTGGCGATCCGAAGGATAAAGCAGAAGGCAAAGCCAAGCAGGCAAAAGCTGAAGCTGGTCACGCGATCGAAGATGTAAAAGATGAGATCAAAAAGAAACTAGACTAAGCCTAATACTAATTGAGAGGGTCGCCGAGCAACCTGACCCTTTCAATGATTCCAAATGTTTTAGGAACGGAGGAAAAAAGGTGAGTTTATTGCAGCAGAGTCGCAAAATAATTGCGGGCGTACTTTTGGTATTAATGCTGGCAGTTACTACTGCCTGCGCGCCCAGCGTTTCAGCTCAAAAACCGACTGATGTACCTGTAGCAATTGGTGGCGGTCAGGGTTATTACGCGCAGCTAGAACGCGGGAATACCGTCGCAGGTCAAGATTTTGGTCAATGGGTAACAAAGACGGCTAAGGGCCTGGTGCAGGATGCTTACGTCCGTGACAATAACAAATTGGGAGTTGTAATTACCCCGCAAGTCCGTCCGACTGAAGTGAAAGATTTGGCGAAATCTTTAGCACAAGGTTTTCACCGCAATTTCCCAAATCAGGATGTAAGTGTTTTGGTTTATGCTCCTGACAAAAAACTCATTTTGACTGCTAAGTACGACCAGCAATCAAATCAAATTGAATACAAGTCTTGACCTGGTTAGCCAGCTTTAATGATAGCGGTGCGGCGGTTTAATATTCGGCAGTTTTTTGAATGCGAAGTTATCTCAAGTAGAGACTGAACTGTTGTGTAGATTGGAAGAGAGTTACCATGAGTAGCAGCGATAGTTACAAGCGTCAAATCATGAGCGATTTGGCCCAGGGAAATCGAGAAATGATGCCGGAGACAACCGGTGAAGAGTACGAAAATTTTGACGATTTTGCTCAGAGAACTTCGCCCGATCAGCGCAAACAATTATTCGGGCGTTCTCTGAATCACGACTCCCTCCCGCCGGCGCAGTTGGAACCGGAATTGCAAAAGGCAATCGCCCAAATTAAGCCAAATGAACTCGACGACGTAGCGCGGGAATTCTTCAAGCATTTGGGCAAGAGAGGATTGAACGATCGCCAATTGGAAAAGCAGCTAGGACTTTCTACCCACCACGCCAGCCGCATGAATGCTGACGATGTTACCAAGTTGGCCTCGTTTACATATCACAATCACCCGGATATTTTCCGAGAAGTGCTGGCAGAACAGCCGAGTTTGATGAAGTTTTTGGGAAATCCAGTTGTTGCCGCTATTTTGGGAATAGTTGCTGCTAAATGGCTCAACAACCGCAAATAGTGTCGGATTCAAACAGGCTTCAAAGCTGATAAGCTGTCGCGCATTTAAATTGTATATTCAGGGCGGGCGGGACGCCCACCCCACAAGACGGGGAATTGTTTTTTAACAGACAATTTAAATGTAGAACAGCTTAGTACGTGCCGCAAATAAAAGGACGATCGCCCGGGCGATCGTCCTTTTATCTTTTATAAGCTGCTACGCATTTAAATTGAATCCAGAGACGGGCTCTCCTGCCCGTTCCACAATAATTGTAGAAAAATTGACTCTCAAATTAGATGAACAACAGCTTATCTACTCCGGTGGATTCCCTCCGCTTCGCTTCGCCCGAAATCAGGTAGGGGCGGGTAAACCTGCCAATATCTGCCAATAATGGACAATCTCAAAAACCCGCCCGGCGGGGATATTACGGTCAATCGATCGGCCTAGATATTATATCTATTTCGGTAGTAAAGTAACCGCAATCTCGTTTTTAGGGAGGATTTTAGTCATCATAAAACTAACTCAAAATTTACTCCTCACTACAAACATCTTTGATGGCGGTCGTTCGACGGAACATACAGCATATTCCAAGTTGATGAAGTACAGTAGCAGCAGCTTGTAGACCAGGTTTTGAAGTGCTTAGTATTAACCAAATCAGCGTGCAGTAGCAATTAAAATATCCACCATCTTAGTAGTGGTTGGCGAGAACAGACGTAAAAAAGCTTTCAGTTCTGACTACCATAATTCTATCGGATTAAAGTCCGGAGAATACGGTGATAAATTGAGGATAGTGGCGCCAACCGCTTCAATCAAGGGTTTAACCGCCACCAGAAGAGTGGGCTGGAAGATTATCAATTAACCTCGACGGCACTATCCCCTAAATTTGGCACTAAAAAGTGTTCAATGAAAACGGAAAATGCCTTGCCATCCATCGACCCATCTAGGGTCATTCTTGCTACTACTTTTTTTAAACTTATTATTCCGACAACTGTGATTTTTGCAACCCGATAAAATGGTTTTAAGTCGTAGACTCTACTACCATATCTTGAGCGAGCGCGGGTTCGTGTCAACCCCAATAAAATGCCCATTTTATCCCAAAAAATGAGGTTGTCAGGGTCAACATTTTTCAATTTATCCCAATATTCACCCCTCAGAATTTGCACTCTTTCAGTAGCCCCCTGACTACTGCGTATAGTCTTTTTTTTCGCGTCAATTTTTGTTTTGTAGTTCACGGCACATCAGGCTGGGGCTGACAGCTTCGTTGTAGTTCCAACGCCAATATTCACTTGGGTTCTGACAACTTGCTATCCGGATATTTTTCTACCATCTAGATCGCTTCAGTTGTGGGCTGCAAGTAACACACTTTTGACGCTTCCACCCTGTTTTCTGGGTTGAACATGACCAGGCGTTTGTTTTTGTTTTAAGAATTTTTGAACAAACCCTTTACTCACATCAAATCTGGCGGTTACTTTCCTAATTGATATATCACCTTGTTCCTAGATTTTAAATATTTTGTCACGCAATTCGATTGAATAAGGTTTCATTTTTTTCGCTTATTTACTAAAGACAGTGTATCATATATAAATGGAATCTGCTGTATCTTTAGCTGGCACGCATTAGCTCTCAGGCTAGGAGAATTTACTGTAACCATTATATAATACGTTAAAACTTGTTACGATCGCCCTTTATCCCCCTTATCATGCTTCAAATCCGCCGCCGTCCCCCCAGCACATCAGTCTCCGTCCTCTACCTCAGCTACCAAATCGCCGTACCCGACGCCGAACCCCAGCACATCCTCGAAGAAATCGTCTGGGAAAAAGAAGCTGAAGTGGCCCAAAAGCGCGATCGCACCCCGTTATCCGAACTTCACAAAAAACTCCCCTTCGCACCGCCAACTCGCGACTTTCTTGCCGCCCTTAAAAACGGCAAAACCACACCCGCTATCATCGCCGAAGTTAAAAAAGCTTCCCCCAGCAAAGGCGTAATTCGCGAAGATTTCGACCCAGTGGCGATCGCCCTAGCTTACCAACAAAACGGCGCTAGCTGCATCTCCGTACTCACCGATGAAAAGTTCTTTCAAGGCAGCTTCGACAACCTCGCTAAAATCCGTGCCGCCGTCGATTTACCCTTACTTTGCAAAGAGTTTATTATCTATCCCTACCAAATTTATCTCGCCCGCATTCACGGTGCGGATGCTGTACTTTTAATCGCAGCTATTCTATCTGACAAAGACTTACAATACTTTGTCAAAATTGTCAAGACTTTGGGCATGACAGCTTTAATCGAAGTTCACACTCTCGAAGAACTCGATCGAGTATTAACCCTAGAAGGCGTTAACCTGATCGGCATCAACAACCGCAACTTAGCAGACTTTTCCGTCAGTTTAGAAACCACCAGCCAACTATTAGCCTCCCGCCAAACCGAAATCCAAGCAAAAGGCATCCTCATCGTCAGCGAGTCAGGAATCCACACTCCCGACGACCTAACTAAAGTTGCCAGCGCGAGAGCTCAGGCCGTCCTCATCGGCGAATCTCTGGTCAAGCAGCCCGATCCGGGTGCAGCTTTAGCCTCGCTTGCCGATCGCCCTCCCAGCCTGTGAAACGCGAGACCGCTTGACAAACCACCCTTAATTCTGATAAAAAATGATTAAGTAGGTAAATAATGAGAATTTCTAGCCTGTATCGACTCAAGCGCTTGACTGTAAAAAAAATAGCACTCAAAGCTATATTGCAGAGAAATATTTTGCCAGAAAGCAATTAAATCTATTCTGTAAGCCTGTCGATCGCAAGATTTAGCGTGTCCAACGCACCCAGCCCCGAATATTCGATCGGCAAAGCAGGGGTTGCTGTACGGTTAGAAAACAAATAAAAAATCGGGCATCTAATGTTCACCTGTGATGCCTCATGCAATTGCAATGGGGTGTCGGTTCGCTGAGGTATATTAGCTTTCATGGAGCCAATCCCCCTTCCTTCGTACATTCATTATGAATTGCTACTTCAATTGTTAGAACGCAAAACGATGTTTGCTGTCAGTCCACAATCGCCGCAGCAGCAACAAGTGCACCAACTTATTATTACACTGCGTAAAGCCCTTGCCATTCAAAAGCAATTAGAACAAAGCTGCGAGCGATCGAACTTAGCGGTAGAACATCGCTGGGCTCTAAATGAAATTAACCACAAGGGAGTTAAAAGTTAAAAAACTTAGAGTATCGACGCGACGTATCGTATCGTATTTGATTTATTCTATATAACTCCCACAGGAAAAGTTAGGACTATATCATGGACAACAAATTAATGCTGATGATTCCCGGCCCGACGCCGGTGCCTGAAGCGGCATTGTTAGCGATGGCGAAACACCCGATGGGCCACCGCAGCAAGGAATTTGACGCGATTTTTGCAGAATGTACGGAAAACTTGAAATGGCTGCACCAAACAAAAAGTGACGTGCTGAGTTTAACGGTTTCTGGTACCGGCGCGATGGAAGCTGGGATAATTAATTTCTTGAGTGCGGGCGATCGAGTTTTAGTCGGATGCAACGGAAAATTTGGTGAACGCTGGGCTGAAGTCGCCGAAGCTTACGGTTTAAACGCCGAAATTATTAAAGCCGAGTGGGGCCAACCTCTAGACCCCGAACACTTCCGCGAAAAACTCGAAGCAGATACAGAGAAGCAAATCAAAGCTGTCATCATCACCCACTCGGAAACCTCCACGGGCGTCCTCAACGACCTCGAAACCATCAACCGCCACGTTAAGGCACACGGTGAAGCTTTAATTATGGTCGATGCTGTCACTAGCTTAGGCGCTGTCAATATTCCAATGGACGCTTGGGGCATCGATGTCATTGCTTCGGGTTCTCAAAAAGCTTACATGATTCCTCCAGGTTTGGGTTTTGTGGCCGTCAGTCCCAAAGCTTGGGAAGCCTACAAAACTGCTAAACTGCCCCGCTATTATTTGGATTTGGGCAAATATAGCAAAGACGCTGCCAAAAATACCACTCCTTTTACTCCTCCTGTCAATATGTTTTTTGCCCTGCAAGCATCGCTGCAGATGATGAAAACAGAAGGGTTGGAAAATGTTTTCGCGCGGCACAAACGGTTGATGACAACTACTCGCGCTGCTGTAAAAGCTTTAGGTTTGCCGTTGTTTGCCGCTGATGATGCCGCGAGTCCTGCGATTACTTCGGTGATGCCGCCAGCATCCGTAGATGCTCAAAAAGTGCGGACTTTGATGAGAAAGAGATTTGACATTGCTCTCGCCGACGGACAAGACCATTTGAAAGGTAAAATCTTCCGAATCGGTCATTTGGGCTTTGTGTGCGATCGCGATATTCTAGCAGCAATTTCCTCTTTAGAAGTCGTGTTGCGAGAATTGGGTCATGAAGGCTGCACTCCTGGTGCCGGCGTTGCCGCTGCTGCCAAATTCTTGGCTGAATCCTAATCCAAGTTATTAAAGGATTTTGGATTTTGGATTCTCTCTAAAATCTAAAATCCTTTTAATATGCTTCGGATAACCAATCAAAGATTTTATCCAACTGTTCGAGAGTGACTAAACCGTATTGCCACAGAACCATCGGCAAGGAATTCGGGTCTTTATCACGCTGCCGCTGTTTGTTATCGCCGACACGTTCGGCGACAGCAATTGACGCGGGGGAAATTGCCAAATCTTCTTGTAAAAATCGAATTAATCGAGTGTATTTAGCGGGTGCCATGTGATTTAACCTCTAAGTATAGGACCCCATTTTCTGATGTGAACCTGATGTTTTTGATGAGTAATAAGCCAGTTTTAAATTTGTCTTGTTACCGTCGATAGCTTTTTAAAAGCTATTAGCGGTTGAACTGCCAAACGTAATGCTGAGTGCGACTGTAAAGTTAACCTTTCCCAAAAAGTGAAAGGTTTGGCAATTTGGCTGATGTCTGCCCGATCGGCTGGTAATCGCGATCGAAATTAAACTGAATACCTCGGCATCTTTGCAGCGCGAATCAGAATTTATTCTGCTACCTAAAACTACTAAACCAAGTTCAGAGTTTAACTTCATCTGCCAAAATGCAGAATCCGCAAATCTACTTCGGGAAAATTAGTTAGATATTTCGATCAAACCCGAAACTGCTACCAGAAGTTAAGTTTGCCAATTACCGCCAATTAACTTGGCTCGTAGCATATTACTTTAGATAGATTTAGTAGATTTAGCTCGATCGCCAGAACTTCCAGAGAATTTCTTTTCGTGTTGCTATACCTTGAGGCTGAGTATCGTCTCTCAGGATTGGTAACGAGTCGCTGACTCGTCTCATACCTGCGACCAACATTCTACAGCTTCCGGAAACAAGCTCAAGTCCTGACTGACTGAGATCGACATCGTAGCAAATCTTTCGGTGTTTGTACTGAATCTTACATTAATATTCTAATAGATATAATCAATTTTTGTAAAGTTTCTAAATTTTCTCCGGTATTCCGAAGGCAGGGGGCAGTTCGGCAACGGATTCCGTAACGGATGTAACGGGTGCTAAAAAGAAGGAAGAAGGAAACCGGGGGATTGTTTATTGATGGAGGTTTTCGTTAAAAAACTCGATTTCAATACGATCGCCCACTTTGACACCGAGTTCAGCAGCCCGCCCGCCCCGGAGTTCAATCACTCGATCGACAGCAGTATCGGGCCCGTAGGTAGGACAAGGATCGGCCGTACAAGGAGGTGCAGAAGCTTCGATCGCCTCAACCACCCCATCGCGCAGAAAAATCATATCCAGAGAAATCTGGCAATTTTTCATCCAAAAATTGACCTGCCGCGCCGGTTTAAACTCAAACAGCATTCCTCTGTCATCCGGCAAAGAAGTTCTGTACATTAAACCCATAGCCTGCTGTTCCACTGTTTTCGCCACTTCGAGTTCGATTGGGCGATCGGCTATCCGAGCTCTAGCAGAAACAGGCAGCACTTGACCCGATGTTGTCGCCGTCGGAGAGTCAGCCGCCAAAATACCAGTAGCACCAGTATTTGCGACAGGTAAAGTCGGCGAACATCCCAGCAAAAATATACTTACTCCAATACCGAGCAAATTAGTTAAATAACTCATAATGATTTTAGATTTGAGATTTTAGATTGGAAATTGGAAATTGTTGACTGGGTTGAGTGATGACTGGGTTGAGTGATGACAACTGACAACTGTCAACAGTCAACTGACTTCTTCAAGCTTCCCGCATCACATAGCCCACACCGCGCACCGTCTGAATCAAGCGCTTTTCGCCCTCATCTTCAATCTTGAGTCGCAGATAGCGGATGTAAACCTCAATCACATTCGACTCGCCCAGAAAGTCGTAACCCCAAACATTTTCCAGAATTTGTTCCCGAGTCAAAACCTCGCGGGGATGTTCCATCAAATACTTTAGCAGCTCAAATTCCTTCATCGTCAGGTCGATCGCCCGTCCATTGCGTAGGGCCCGCCTAGAGGCCAAATCCAAAACTAAATCGCCAAACCTCAATTGTTCGTTGCTGGTGTTATCCGGCTGCAAATACAAGCGCACCAACTGCAAAAACTCCTCAGTGCGGTAAGGTTTGAGAAAATAATCATCTGCGCCAGCTTCCAGACAAGCTACGCGATCGTCCACTGTATCACGACCGACCAATAGCAGCACCGGCACCCGATTGCCAATACTTCTGAGGTAAGAACACAGTGACAGCCCCGACTCAGGGCCAAGTATGCGATCGATTACAATCAAAGCTGGCTGCAATTCACGGGCTAAATGTTGGCCGCTGGCGGTATTAGAAGCCACTACCGGTTCGTAGCCGGAGGATTTTAAGTCGAGACTCAAGTGTCCGGCGAGAACTTCGTCGGTTTCAACTAGCAGGACACAGGGATTGCGATCGAGAGTAATTGCAGCCATTGAATTGACCGGTGGAGACCATAACTGTTCTAGCACGTTTGAGGGTTGTTGGTTATTGGTTATTGGGTATTGGTTATTGGTTATTGGTTCGTTCCAATGCTTTTGGCGCCATACCGCATACCTCATACCTCATACCCCATACCCAAGTAACAAATAACAAATAACAAATAACAAATTTTAATTATGAGCATCATCGTATTCGGCAGTATCAACATCGACCTAGCAGCAAAAACTCCCCGGTTGCCGCAGCCAGGGGAAACTATCATCGGTAGCAATTTTTTCACTGCAGGCGGCGGCAAAGGAGCAAATCAAGCCGTCGCCGCCGCCCGTCTCGGCACTTCCACCCACATCATCGGTCGCGTCGGCAACGATAAATTTGCTGAAGAATTATTGACAAATTTACAATCTTATGGGGTAAATACAGACAATGTATTAATAGACCAAAACACTCATTCAGGAGTGGCAATTATCGCCGTAGACGAGACAGGTCAAAATAATATTATTGTGATTCCGGGCGCGAATAACAATGTCGGTGAAGCAGATCTAGAACGTCTCAAAAAACTCTTAACAGCAGCTACATCCTTGCTGTTACAGTTAGAAATTCCCCTGGAAGTTGTCCAAAAAGCTGCGAAAGCTGCTCGTCTAGCGGGGGTGCGAGTTATTCTCGATCCAGCACCGGCTAGGGCAGATTTGCCACTCGAACTTTATCCCTTAATTGACATTATCACGCCGAATGAAGTAGAAGCCAGCCAGTTAGTCGGTTTTCGGGTGAATGACACCGAAACAGCGATTGTAGCTGCCAAACAGTTGCAGGAGCGCGGCGTCAAGAATGTTATTGTCAAATTGGGCGATCGCGGGGCTGTTGCTGTTACGGCGGATGAAACCTTTTTTGTACCGGCTTTTGCTGTGGAGGCGATCGACACTGTGGCTGCTGGCGATGCTTTTAACGGCGGGTTAGCCTCTGCATTAGATGCCGGTCTGTCCTTGTCAGAGGCGGTGCGGTGGGGCGCAGCAGCGGGCGCTTTGTGCACAACTAAAGTGGGTGCTCAAGTTGCTATGTGCGATCGGGCAACCTTTGATAAATTTTTGCACAAAAGAGTGATTGGATAAATCTTTGATAGAGCCGGTTAACCCCAGATTTCAAGCAGATAAACACAGATGAACGCAGATAATTTCAAGAGATGAAAGTGAACGACCATAATAGGTCTATTTTATGTAAAACAAATCAAAATCTTGTGGGGTGGGCTTCTAGCCCGCCCCCAATATGCAAGAATTTAAATCTGTAACAGCTTACCCTAATTTGGCCGCTGAATAATTGTTTCAACTACCCGCCGCTTGACTTTTGGATCGATACCAATCAGCCGCACGTATTGGCCGCCGTGTTCCGCCAAACAAGTTTCTAAAGATGCAACCACATCTTTTTCCTGTGCACTGTTAATCGTCGCGCAACTTTGCCAAGAACCAGTCTTAAATCGGCGATTGTCTGCATATTCCATGCCAATCTTGCAGCCTCTTGCTAACAACTGCTTTACTTGTTCCAATACCTCGGAACTCAGGCGCGCCGCATGACCGTTACCCACTTCAGACATTGGCTCGACGTAAGCCTTATAATATTTGGATGACGGGTCGTTTAATTGACTTTGCGTTGGCACAGCAGCAGGAGCATTGGCGGTTCCTTGAACGTTGAACAGGCGCGATTGGTTGTATTCATCTACTAAGCGCATTTCCTGAATCCGCTTTTGTTGTCCCACCATCAAACTGCCCATTTCTATTAAATGAGCGAGGCTGAAATCCGGGTTTTGGAAATCTGGTGCTGCTTCCAAAGTGTTTACCAAACGCTTGGAAACTCGCTCGATTCCTACTTTGTGAATGAATTCGCGGATTTGTTCGTCGTAAATGCGCGATCGCAAAGCGCTAAAAAAGTCGATCGCCTGATCGGGAAAATGATCGACTAACCCCACAATCTCGGTTTTTGACAATTTGTCAGACTCAAAAATTCCGCCAACAATCCCAATTTTATCATCCCGGCTGGGTTCCCAATAAAACTTCTCCATCCGCCCGTCGCGAATCAGCGGCGCGTACAGCGTAGAAAAATCATTTCCGGTGACAATAATCGGCACTCGGTGCAGCGGGGTGCTGTCGTAACTTCCCGGTAACTGCACGTTAGTTGGATTATCAGCAATATTCATCAGAGTCGCATTGACCATCTGAGTATTGACAGTATATTGAGTAGTAGTATCGAACCTGCCAGCACCAGCATCCAAATCGTTAATAAAGATGGCGCACATCTCGCCCCGCACGCGAATTTGCTCCGCAGCTTCCCGGTAGCGCAAGCGAATTAAACGCGCCGGATCTCCTGCATCCGGGCTTTCTAATTCCCCACCAGATATCATCACCGGTTCAAAGCCCATCCGCCGAAAAACCAGTTCGGTTTGAAAAGTTTTGCCTTCTCCTTTGCGGCCGTGAATTCCCAAAATTAGGGGAACTCTTACCCCGGGTAAATTTAAAAAGTTCTTAGTGACGTGCACCGCAACTTTATCGAGAAAGTTAGGAGAAATGTAATAACTCATCAGTAGATTTGTGAGGGATTAATTGTTGTTACTGTTATGATTTTATGACAAAACTAACAGCCTGCACCGCTAACCTGGATTTTTACCGTACAATCGAGGTCTGCATATTATGTGTTAAGGAGCGATTCGTGAGTCCAGAAACCTTACTAAAAGAACCAAGCGTGCAAGCCGAAGCCAGTCCCTTCAGTTCTGAGAGCTTCGACAGCTATGTAATGACGACTTACGGGCGTTTTGCGATCGCCCTAGAACGGGGCCTCGGCTGCCGCGTTTGGGATACCGAGGGCCGCGAATATCTGGATTTTGTGGCGGGTATTGCTACCTGCACTCTGGGACACGCGCACCCGGCAATGATTGCAGCGGTAACTCAGCAAATTCAGACCCTACACCACGTTTCTAACCTTTATTACATCCCCGTACAGGGCGAGCTGGCAAAGTGGCTTGTAGACCATTCTTGCGCTGACAGAGCCTTCTTTTGCAACTCCGGCGCGGAAGCTAATGAAGCGGCAATTAAACTCGCCCGCAAATACGCCCACGAAAAATTAAATATCTCGAATCCGACAATCATTACCGCCGTTGCGAGTTTCCACGGGCGGACTTTGGCGACAATTACGGCAACGGGACAGCCTAAATATCAGAAGGGTTTTAGCCCTTTGGTTCCCGGATTTCACTACGTGCCCTACAACGATATTAGTGCGATCGAAAGTGCGATCGAGCAACTCGACAAAGACGAACGCCAAGTAGCTGCAATTATGCTGGAAGCGCTGCAAGGCGAAGGCGGAGTTCGCCCCGGAGATATCGCCTACTTCCAGCGCATTCGGGAAATTTGCGACGAAAAAGGCATTTTGCTGATTCTCGACGAAGTGCAAGTCGGGATGGGACGCAGCGGCAAATACTGGGGCTACGAAAACCTCGGCATTGAACCGGATATCTTTACATCTGCCAAAGGATTGGGCGGCGGTATCCCGATCGGCGCTATGCTGTGCAAATCTTCCTGCGATGTCTTTGAACCGGGAAGTCACGCCAGCACTTTTGGCGGCAATCCTTTTGCTTGCGCTGTAGCTTTGTGTGTGTGCCAAACTTTGGAACGGGAAAACCTTCTGGAAAACGTGCAGCAGCGCGGGGAACAGTTGAAAGCAGGCCTCAACAAGTTGGCGGCCACATATCCGCATTTAATTGCCGAAGTGCGCGGCTGGGGTTTGATTGTCGGGATGGAATTGCAAGCTGACATCGAACTTACATCGGCGGATATCGTCAAATCTGCCATCGCCGCAGGAGTTTTGTTGGTTCCCGCAGGGCCAAAAGTGCTGAGGTTTGTCCCGCCGCTGATTGTCACTGCTGCTGAAGTCGATCGAGCTCTGCTGGCAGTGGAATCAGCCCTGCGCTCTCAAGCGGTACAGTAAAATCTACGAAGTTGCTTTTTATTAGCTGTAGCGCTGAAGTTCGCGCAATATCATAGATAACTCACTTACTCCAGGACATACTCTTCCTCAGAAACCCGGTTTCTTTCGAGATTTCTCGTTACTAAACCCAATATTTTCCCAGAAACCGAGTTTCTTAGCGTAAGTCCGATCGGCGTAAAAGTAAACCCGCCCCGCTGCAAGTCTGTCAGGGCGGGTTTGTCAAATTTAGAACTGTCTGTGAAACCCGCCCCGCAAGACTGACGGCGCTTGGAACTGCGATTTTACTAAAGAGCAACGCGCAAAATCATACTATTAGCGATGGTAGGTGCTAGTTTCGCTATGTGAGTGTCTGTTGGGACTTGTGAATCCTGGTTTAACTGTTTCGCGCCCTTCCCACTAAACCGAGTAACGTTATAGTGGGAAGGGCAGGTGAGGACGATTGCATCCTCAAGTAATTTTGCGTATCGCTTTCAAGAGAGAAAAAATGTAATCCTCGTCACAAACAAAATTTTTTCGTAATGCTTTGTTCATCAACTGTATATTGTGAGAGAATAGAAGAACCAAGGAGGTGATTTTGATTGCTACACCAGGCTATCCAAGTTCGTTTGTATTCTACCCAAAATCAACAAATAGAAGTAGCTTCAACTTTTTGGTGTGCGCGTTGGTGGTCTTATTATGGTCAAAATAAATCAATTGAAGTTTATAAAAAAACTGGTAAAGGACTTGGCTGCTCCGGGTTAAACACACTTTTACCTACTCTCAAAAAATCAGAGATAAGTGGATGGTTAGGTGAGCTGTACAGCAAATTTTTGCAATTTACTACGCTCAATTTAACCACGGTCTACAATTTTTCTCATGAGGGATTTGCTGGATTTGATAAGTTCCTATCTCAAGATAAAAAACAGTTCTTTCAGTCTCCTCAAAACGTGAATTTTGTAGCGGGTACTAGGACTTTCCGGTATAGGGAAATAACTAGATCCAAAAAAAAGAGAGATAGATTAAGTGAGGGTAAAATTCACCATTCAATTATTAGTAAAAAATATTCAGGGAAATATATTAATCCTCAATCAGTTGTAAAAATATGTAGGGGTAGTGCCCCCGTGCCTACCCCAGCCAAGGCGGGGCAACCACGGGGGGTTTGCCCCTACAAGAATTACACAAATCATTTAGGATTGCTATATCTGGCATCTATACTGACTGAAATCAAATCTGAAAACCAGACAACAAAAGAAGGTAGGATTGCGGGCAGTGATTTAGTATTGAAATACTTTGCTATTGTCCCCGATGATGAAAAAGTATCTAAATATGACTTGAAGGTTAAGCATTTTGCCAAGCACGAGAAGAAATTGAAGCGCAAGCAGGAAAAGTTAACAGACCAACAGCAAAGAAGTAATTCTGAATACAAATATAGAAAAGCTGTGGTCAAGGTATGCGAACGGTTTAGGAATTTGTGGCAAGATTTTCTTCTACATAAACTTAGTTATAAGTGGGTCAGCGATCGCCTCGCGGTCATAGTAGAAAAATTTTATTTCTGGGACATGATTCGCAATTCCAATTTAACCAAAGCAATATCAGATGAGGTTTTGGGAAGTTTGACAAACTTTTTAGCCTACAAGTGGCAACGCAAAGGCGGAAACTTAGTTGAGATTGATAGAGGGTGTTTCAGTTCCAAACTCTGTTTTAATTGCTTCCATCAAATGACCGAGATGCCATTAGATATGAGGAAAGGGACTTGTCCTCACTGTGCTACAGATCGCGATCGGGAGGGGAACGCAGCGATAAAGATGAAAGCAGAAGCTATCAAAATACTAAAGGCGGAAGGTTCAGCCGTTTCGGCTTTAGGAGGCGAGGTAAGACCAAAGGTTGGACGAAAGTCTCAGCTAAGGCACTCGCCTATGAGTACAGAAGCCCCTACTATATTCGGTACTACGATTTAGCGGTGGGTAGTTCACTTGGTTGCACGGAAGCAGCGCTCCTATGGTTAATAGTTTAGCGGAATGCACGATGGACGAACAGCGTCGCAAAACTGATGTTAATATGCTCCAAGCGCTGCTGGAAAATCCTGGCGACTCAGGAATAGATTTGATTTTGAGGACGAACCCAAAGTCGATCGACTTTCGGTTCGTGCAAACGCTTTATTTGGAAGAAGTGGCGCTGACGCGAGAAAGCTTGCTCAAAGCTGCAAAATTTTTCCAAAGGGCGATCGCCCCCTTAGAATCTGCAAAGGGCAATTTAGAATTGCCCGCAACCGGGGCAGCATATCTGGCTTTTTTAGCAGAAGTATTGCAGGCAGTCGCGCGCGGCACTGATTCGCAGCACCTGTACTCGCTGCTGAGAAACAATTTAGACAAACTCGACCAGAATTTCGCACAACTGCTGCGCCACTGGGCAACTTTGGTGCTCCCTGCTGCCAAAGAATCGGAGACTAGGCGCATTGCAGCGTTAATCGGCAATCTGAGCAACAAAATTGGCCGGTTTCCCCTCGGCAGCAAGGCTCATAACTTGGAAATCGAAATTGCCGGTTACGAAACAGTTGCTAAGGTGTTTACCCGCAAAGATTTTCCCCAAGAATGGGCGGTGATGCAAAACAATCTGGGCAACGCTTACAGCGATCGTCCCAAAGGTGATAAGGCTCAAAATATCGAACAGGCGATCGCTTGCTTTGAAAATGCGCTACAAGTACGCACGCCCGAACAGTACCCGGAACAGTGGGCGACGCTGCAAAACAATCTGGGCAACGCTTACAGCGAGCGTCTCCGGGGAGATCCGGCAGACAATCTAGAACACGCGATCGCCTGCTTTGAAAACGCGCTGCGAGTTCGCACCCGCGAAACTTTCGGGGAAGAGTGGGCGAGCACTCAAAACAATCTCGGCCGTGCTTACAGCCGGCGGCTGCGGGGCAACCGAGCCCAAAATCTGGAACTGGCAGTCGCTTGCTACCACAATGCTTTGCAAGTCTACAACCGCAAGGTGTTTCCCCGGCGTTGGGCCACAACTCAAAATAATTTGGCAAATGCTTACTGCGAGTTGCCGCAGGGCAACCGCGCTGAAAATCTCGAATACGCTGTTACGTGCTATCAGAGAGCTTTGCAGGTGCGGACTCGGGAAGCTTTTCCGCAGCAGTGGGCGACGACTCAAAGGAATTTGGGCCGGGTGTTTGTCGATCGCATCAAAGGCGATCCGGTGGAAAATTTGGAAATGGCGATCGCCTGCTATCAAAATGCTTTACAAGTCTACACCCGCATCAAATTTCCCGAAGCCTGGGCTTCCATCCAAACTTACCTCGGCAGGATCTACAGTCGGCGGGTGAGAGGGGAAAAAGCCGAAAATATGGAAATGGCGATCGCCTGCTATCAAAATGCTTTGCTGTTTTGCAACCGCCAAAAATCTCCCGAACGCTGGGCAATGCTGTGTGCCTACCTCGGCCGCGCTTTCTGCGAACACGTGAAAGGAGAAAAAAACCGCAACCTCAAAAGCGCGATCGCCTGCTATCAAAATGCGGGCGAAGTCTACACCAGGCAGGCCTATCCCAACCGCTGGGCAATGCTGCAAATTTATCTCGGCAGGGCTTATTCGCAACTGACGGAGGCGGAAAACTTGTCTCACATGGAAAGCGCGATCGGCTGCTATCAAAACGCCACCCAAGTCTACACTCGCGAAACCTATCCCCACCGCTGGGCTGAAATTTTATTTTATTTGGGTCAAGCTTACCGAGTTCGAGGCGACTTGCTTCGCGCCTACGGGGTTTTTACTGCTGCTGTCGATACTGTGGAATTTTTGCGTTGCGAAGTTGGGGTTGATACAGTCGATTTTGGCGATCGGACGAATACCGCAAAAGTCAAATTAACCCGCACCTGGGCTGGACTCTATAAATGCCTGGTGCAAGTTTGCCTGGAACTCGGCGCCAGCCAACCTGAATATTACGCTAAGGCTCTGGAATACGCCGAACGCCACAAAAATCGGAATTTGGTAGAACTGCTGGTTAAATGCCACTTGACTCCGAAAGCCGAAGTTCCCGCAGCGGTGCGAAGCGAGTTGGAGTCCCTGCAACTGGAAATAGCGGGGGAACAGCGGCACCAAGAACAGGGAGAACCCCAGCCGAACACGACCTTGATTTCTGAGGGCGATAGCCAAGGTTTGAACAGCGGTTCTCTGCTGCCGAACTTGGACTTCATGCACTTAAATCAATTGTGGAAGCAGTTTGATAGGTTGATTGCGCGGGAGGTGCAGGCAAACGACCCTTTCTTCAGCCTAGCTCACAAAGTTGAACCGATCGCTTTCGAGCAAATTCGCCAATTGTTGCCTGATGACAATTGCGCTGCTGTGGTGTGGGCGAGTTTGGGGGAGTTGCTGGCTGCTTTTGTGGTGGTAAAGACTGCACAATATCCCGCCGTTCATTTGTGTTCGCCGGAAAATGCTTTGGCTGCCGAAAGTTGGGCCCAGGAGTACCTCACCGCTTATTCTGAACAAAAAGGTCGCTGGATCAATCATCTGCCGACTCGCCTCAAACGCTTGGCTGCGATGCTGGAAATCGATCGAGTGGTGGCGCTGATTCCCGATAATTGCGATCGGCTGATTTTTGTGCCGCACCGATTTTTGCACGCTTTGCCACTCCACGCTTTGCCTCTGGGGGCGAGAGACGGGTTTGAGGACGGTGGGGGAATTTTTAGGTCTGGGTGGAGCGATCGCAGCGGTTTTGAGGTGGAAACCTACAGCCTTTCGGATTTTTCTCAAAGTTCGTCTTTTGGCGACGTTGCAGCGCCTGCTGCTTATTTGCTCGATCGATTTGCCGGAGGAATTCGCTATGCTCCTAGCTGTCAGCTATTGCTGTTGAGACAAAGTGCACGCGGAGCGGCTATTGGTCGGTACAGACCCGGTTTGCAGCAGCTTTTGGCAATTCCAACTTTCACCAGAGATGCGTTCTACAGCAACATTGAAATCGGCAATATTTCCCAGTATTTTGCCAGTACAGAAGTTGTGCGCCATAAGTCGGCAATTAAAGAGGCTTTTTCCCAAGAAATGTCTGCTAATCATGGGAATTTGCCCCAGCAAATAGGGCAGTTCCAGCAGAAAAAATGCGCTCACTTTGCTTGTTTGAGTTTGCTCAATTTGGCTTGGCCTCTGAAATCCGCCGTGTTTTTGAGGAATGATTCTCTGAGTTTGGAGGAAATTTTTAATCTGGATTTTAGACAATATTTTTTAGTTACTTTATCGGGTTGCGAAATTGCCGCTGGCGGAGTTAGCGGTGCTGGAGGAGATTTTGTGGGTTTGTCGGCGGGTTTGTTGTATGCTGGCACGTCTAGTGTGGTTAGCAGTCTTTGGAAGGTGAACGATGTTTCTACGCTGCTGCTGACGAGCAAGTTTTATGAAAATCTGGGACGGTTTTCTCGGTTGCAGGTGGGAGATGTGGCGATCGCGCTGGGGGACGCTCAAAGGTGGCTGCGGGATTTGACTGGCGAGGAATTGGAGGTGTTGCTGGCGGATTTTCAACCTCAAATTTCGCAAATGTTCGATCGGCTTTCTCAAAGTTCTCGTCTGATTGCGGAGGCTTCTTTACAGCAAATTCGCAACCGCAAACCCTATCCTTTTGCTAATCCTTATTATTGGGCGGCTTTTACTGCGACTGGGGTTTAGTGATTAGTTATTAGTCATTAGTCCTATCAAATCTGTTAGCATCGGAATTATTCCTATCTCTTTTCTCGACCTCTGCGTGAATCAGCGTCAATCCCTTATCATCTGCGGTTAATACATTCTCTTTTTGTAAAGATTCAGGTCTGAGATTGGGGAATTAAAGAAGGCATAAATAAGTCCTGGGGGGGTGACAAAGAGGTCTACGAGATAGACTGTATAAGGGTTGCAGCCCGCATACCTTGTTGATAAAAGCGGCGTTTAGAAGGAGTTAACTTCATTGTCACGAAATATTAACTAATTGTCATCTCCTCTGCCACGCACTACTCGTTGAAACTGTCTGTATATATAGCTACTTTTTTAGATGCGCTTACCCTGAATTTTCTCTGACTAATGCGATGGAAGAGTGCTATATTACTGTCAGAATTTTGCATAGAATTTAGAGTGATTATAGTCACCCATACATACATGATGCGTATGCAGCAAGAAATTGATCAATACGAAAAGCTGTTTCAAGTTTTAGATCGAGCAGTCATACTCAGTAAACAACAGCAGGAAAATGTTCGTAAATTTTTCAAGTACCAGGAGTTCCCAAAAGACTATCAACTCCTGAAGGAAGGTGAAATATCAAACTATTTGTATTTTCTGGTTAAAGGGGTAGTTCGGCAATTTTACTGTGTTGAAGACAAGGAGATCACATCAAGGTTTTCATTTGAAGATGATTTTATTTACTCACCTCATAGCTTTATTTTGAGAAAACCAAGTAAAGAAAATATTAAATCAGTTTCAAATTGCCAGTTTTTTGTGACAACTTATGAGGGGTTGCAATATCTTTACGACAACGACCATTCATGGAATAAGATTGGACGATTATTGATGGAACATTATTATATTGAGTTAGCAGAATGGGCTTTTCTAATGAAAACTCAAACCGCTTTTGAACGATATGAGGATCTCGTTCAGAGACACCCTGATATCCTCGATCGCGTCAAGCTAGGACATCTTGCCTCCTATTTGGGAATAACCCAAGAAACCCTCAGTCGCATCCGCGCCAGATATCGAAATCAGCAACGCCGCCGTCATCTAGCCCAGGAAATTTGATCTTGATCAAATTTGACTTATATCAAAAAAAGCCCCTGTTGCTTACCTGTGGAGTCACCGTACGATGCAATTGTCGAGAACAAACAACGCACCGCGAGGTAACAATCATGGGATTCAAATACATCAACGAACTAGCAACTACTGAAAATGTTGATAAACTGCTGTCTTTAGTTGACATGGTTGCTGGGGGAAGAGTTGACACGCAAAACATCTTCGATATTGAGGATGCTTTGACTGATAGTGAGCAAATGAAAAAATGTTTGCAGGTTGTCCGTCAAAATCCCGACTCAGCACAATTAGTTGATGAGCGTTATATGGGCCCAGAGTTTGATCTGGAAACCTTGCTGAAGCTGCCGGAAGGCTCATTGGGTTGGACTTATGCTCGGGTGCTCAGTGCCATGAACTACGATCCACGGTTCTATCGCCTCCGAAAAATTGAATCAGATGTCGATTACATTACCCATCGCGTTCGCAAAACTCACGATCTGCATCATATTTTGACGGGCTTTAGCTTTGATGACTACGGTGAACTGGGAGTGATTTCAGTGACGGTTGGGCAAATTAGCTATCCCGCATTCACGTTCATTGATTTGGTTGGTTCGTTGCTAGCGTTCATGGCTAATCAAACACGGGAAGGCATCGATTCTCCTCTGAGATATAATTTTGACCTGGTTTCTCAAGGCATCCACATTGCACGGCAAGCGAAACCCTTGTTTCCGGTGAAGTTTGAAGAAGGACTGGAACGTCCTATAGACGAGTGGCGTGCCGAATTAAATATTGTGCCAGTGACCGAAGGACTCTGGAGTTGGTATAGCCGTCCTTATCTGCGGGATGCGCTCGCCCTACCCTCACAGTGAACCGCCTACTGGTCAACTGTTGAGGACATCATCTTCCCTTGATCAGACTAGAGAAGGGCATCCAACAGGCTCAGATGCCCTTCAAGTTTGACGCAATTCTGATAAATCGATTGGAGACATAAATTGTATGATTGGCAATCAATTGGTACATTGCGCTGTGCTATCACCAGATGAACTGGAACACGCGATCGCAAAACTAAATCATTGGAAGATTGTAGACGGTAAACTCTACCGCCACTTTGAATTCACCTCATTTATCGCAGCATTTGGCTTTATGACTCGCGTTGCACTGATTGCAGAAACCCAAGGCCATCATCCAGAGTGGTTCAATGTTTATAACCAGGTTACAGTTCAACTGACAACCCACGATGCAGGTGGAATTACCATGAATGATATTACTCTTGCCCAAAGCATTGATACGTTAGAGTTCTAAAGTCCTGCTTCAGGTCAGGACTTCATGGGTATCCGCCGAGATATGTGCAAAATCGGACACGTTGTAAAGTTTTGTAAACTCAATTGTCAAAACCCTTGATTTACCTTCGTTTCAGCCTCGACCATTACTTGACTATTCAAATAAAAACATTCCCTAAAAGGGTCATTTTTGGGCAAGTGTCAGGGACAAAAAGAGGTGAAAGCTTGGTTTTACCGTGCAAAAATTTGATTCGCTCTTTATCGTTTTAGGGCAAGGCGCGTAAATCAACAAGGGATTGTTTGCAATATTTATTTACAACGTGTCTCTTTTTGCAGGTATCTCGGCGGCCACCCTCTTACGCTTCTGCTCTGGCGTGACATCCAGATAAAGCTACAACGTCCCCAGGTCGCTGTGGCCTTTTTTGAATAGTCCTCAAAGGTATCCCTGCGCTGGACATCTGCGTGAGGGCAGTTCGCCTAAAACGAGTGGGTGCTGGCTCCCTAACAGAGATGTTGTCATAGCACCATTACCCGTGTTGAACTGATTCATCCCGCATTTATGCAACGCCCTAAATCTGATTGAAGGTGAATATGAAATTACTGACCCAAGCTAAATGTATTCATAAGCAGCGAAAAATCATAGCCAATCCTGATAGAAAGCTACTGGCAAAGTTTGGAGTAGTTCTGGGGGGAATGGTTTCTGCGATCGCATCTGCGATTCCTGCTTGTGGAGCCGAACGAATTTCGTTTTACTATGCACCGTTTGGGCAGTTTTATCTGCCTGTTAATTCATTAGAAACCTTTGCTAAGAAGGGAAAAATCGACAGTGATTTTGCCTATTATGCCAAATTTGCAAATTCAGAGGAATTAGCAAGTTTGCGAGATTTATTGCAACGGCGTTTTGATGTCACCCCAACTTTAGTCTCCCAGTTTACCTACTCTTCGGTAGGAGAAACGGTAATGAAGCGGTTAGGAAATGATTTTCAAACAGGTGCTCGACAAAATGGGTTTTATGCACTGCGATCGGCATTCATCTTGGCAGCAGCAGACTCTGATGGCTTAACGCTTGTGAATGTGTTGCGGAAATTTCCCAGCCATACGATTTGGTTTAACTTGCCCCGTGTCCGTGGAATCGTTAGCAGTCTGTCAGGAATTTTGAAACAGCGAGATTCTCTGATTGCTGCCATTCAGCAAGATGCGATCGCTGAGGCATCTCAGACACCCATTGATTTTTCCCAACGCTCTGATTTGCGAAAAGGTGGATCTTTTACCTCCTGGCAAAAAGAAACGCTGAACCTGAACGATCAATCCCGGAATCGTCAACTGCTAGTGGATTTTTACCTACCCCAACCAAAAAATGGGGATGTTAATCCAACCCCGGTTCCAGTCATTGTGATTTCCTACGGGATAGCATCCGATCGTCAGAGCTTTGCCTATCTGGCAGAGCATCTTGCATCCTATGGATTTGCGGTTGCTGCCATCGAACACCCCGACACCAATGCGAAAAAGTATCAGGATTACTTTTCGGGATTAGCAAGTCCGCCTAGCGCAATGGCAGCAATCGATCGCCCGTTGGATGTGAAATTTTTATTGGATGAACTACAACGGCTTTCCCAATCAGACTCCAGGTTTCGAGGACGGTTGAATCTCGATCAAGTGGGCGCAATCGGTCAATCTCTTGGCGGATATACGGTACTGGCATTGGCGGGTGCTGCCATTAATTTTCAGCAAGTACACAAGGATTGTAATCCAAATAACTCCCTGAACTTATCGCTGTTGATTCAGTGCAGAGTTGACGAGTTAGCCCCCAAAGACTATTTGCTCAAAGACGATCGCATCAAAGCAGTGATTGCCATGAATCCCCTCGATAGTACCGTATTCGGACAGTCGGGATTAGAGCAAATTAAAATTCCGGTGATGTTGGTTTCAGGAAGTGATGATATCTTTGCTCCGGCAGTCCCCGAACAAATTCGCCCCTTTAGCTGGCTAATGGCATCCGATAAATATTTGGTATTAATGGACAAAGCAACTCACTTTTCGCTGCTTAAAACGGATTCAGGACGCAGAGTGCTGCCCGTGCCACCAGAGTTTATTGGCCCCAATCCGGCGATCGCTCAGTCTTATGCAAAAGCTCTGAGTGTTGCGTTCTTTGAAACCCACATTGCCAATCAACCAGATTACCGTTTCTACCTGAGTGCTTCTTACGCCAAGTCTATCAGTCAGTCCCCGATAAACCTTGAACTGGTGCGATCGTTTGCATCTACCAATGCCCTGTTAAACAAGAAATAGTGAACAAGGCAAAAGTAAAAAGTTAAAAGGCAAAAGAAAGAGAAACAGGACTTACGCAACTGGCACAAAGGGCGGGGGAGGCTTCGCCCCGCCACACGGTACTTTAAATCAGACCAAACACATACAAACGTCTGGACGTTTTAATTGCTCAATCAGATAATTAGGGCTTGCTGAATATATCGATCGCACTTGACGTGGCATAGGTTAAGAACTGGTGTGATCGAGAGTCAGGTGCAAAAAAAAACAGGTAAAATAGGTCAAAACCCGTGCATCACCATCTGCGA